>Ga0233413_10000300_pt1 | contig 24548 bp, 30 predicted proteins | sample Na_anoxic_6_MG_FD_189019 | JGI IMG/M metagenome (GOLD analysis project Ga0233413, IMG submission 189019) | Seawater microbial communities from Saanich Inlet, British Columbia, Canada - Na_anoxic_6_MG | ecosystem: Environmental > Aquatic > Marine > Inlet | place: Canada: British Columbia...
GTTATACGCATCACCGACTTGGGATACCTCACAAAGTTCAGCAATTTCAGTCTCAGGTTCTACGATCACCAATTCAAATTCAGGTAACGGATGGAACAACTATATCAGAACGTTTGAAACGGTCAACGCCAGTACTGGTGGTGGATCAATGTCTTTTAAGTTCCCTAACGGTGCATCAAGTTCACAGGAGAGCATAGGATTTGGCAAAGATCCAATAAATGCTCAACCATTAACAACATACAATGATATAGAGTACGCCATGACACTGCTCAATACCACAACGGTTCAGATGTGGCAAAGCGGTTCACACTATGGCAATTTCACATTAAGCGGTTTTGATCCAGCAACATCAGTCTTTAGAATAGACATGGATGGTTCTGGAAACGTAAGCTTCTATCACAATAATACTTTGATTAGAACATCAGCACAAACCGCATCTGGGGATTACTACATCCATGCTACAATCTACACAGCTGGAAACAGCATAGTGTTGTTGGATGAGTCTTACTCCCATACCGCACCGACACAAAACAGCGATAACTATTATCAGGTCAAGACACTCATAGGCTCTGCCGAGTCAACTGCCAATACTGCTACAACTGACTTAATTGCTGATTATGATATTGCACTAACTAGGGATAATAACTGTACTACTGGAAATTTAACAAGTTTCTCAACTGCCGAAACAATCACAGCAGGGATAGGTTCATGGATGAACCAATGTTACAGAGGATTCTTGGAATTTGATACTTCTTCAATTCCTGATTCTGCAACAATTACAGATTCAGATTTTAAATTTGAAGTAAAAGCCATATTGAATAATAACAATGCTTTGCAAAACTGTGAATACATTGACACCTCAACAACAAGACAAACTGATACTGCCAGTACAATGTGGACAGCAGTTGGAAGTGGAACAAACATACTTTCTGATTCAACGTGTACTTCCGTTGGAACAAACAAGTCAGTTGACTTGGGTTCAAGTGCTGACACTTTAATTCAAAATAAACTGTCAAGTGATTATTTTTCATTTGGCATAAAATCAAATGATGAAACCACACTTGGTGGGGATTACACTCAATTATATTCAGCAGATAGTGGCACATGGCCAAATTCAAACCCTGCAACTCCTTATCCAACATTATCATTAACCCATACAGCACCAGCCAGTCTAGCAGTCGGTGGCACACCTGATGCACCTACCGGTTTGACAGCAACTTTCAATGTGACAACTGCCGACATTGACTTGGCTTTCACAGCACCTAGTCAAACAAACGGAAGTGCAATAACTGGCTACAAAGTTGAAGTCTCAACTGACGATATAACTTATACAACACTGGTCGCTGACACTGGAAACACAAACACAACTTACACAGATCTAAATCCTACAATGGGTTCACTCAACTATTACAAAGTTTCTGCGATTAACGCATACGGAAGTGGTGCAGTTTCAAACACAGACAATGACATGGCTGGAATACCAGCGGATGCACCTACGATTACAACCGCAATAACCAATCCAAACACAGCACCGCTTGACATTGATATATCAATAACAAACGGTGCAAGTAACGGCACTGGAACGATTACAAACTATGAGATTTATCGTGACTCCACACTGGTTGCAACTACTGGCGTTGTCTCAAGTTATACTGATACCGTTCCAAGTGGCGGTGGTACTTTTGTATATGAAGCCAAGACCGTAACTGATCATGGCACATCTGCATTATCCCCATCAGTATCTCAAACAACTCCGACTCCACCACCAGCACCAACGGTATCACCAACGTTAAACATAGCCAATGTCAATACAAATCCGTATGATGTTACCGTATCATTTGCCATGCCATCATCAGGCGGTTCTGCAATTACATCATTTGAAATCTTTAGAAGTACAGATGATGTAACGTTTGCATCAGTTGGTACAACAACACAATTAATTTTCTATGACACCGTTCCAAGTGCTGGATTATATCATTACAAGTTTGCAAGTACAAACCTTGTTGGAGTTGGAACACAATCACCATCTTCAAACATTACAACTGCCAATCCACCTGATGCAATTGTTGACTTGGCTGCAAGTGCAATTACTGACACATCCGCAACTTTGACATGGAGTGAGCCAAGTAACGGTGGCTCAAACATTGTAGAGTATAAAATTATCAGAGATGGATCACAGATAGCAACATCAGTTGTACCGTCATACACTGACTCCACCGTACTAACACAGACAAGTTATGTGTACGGTGTAATTACAAATAACAATGTAGGTGACTCTGCAACTTCCAATGCCATAACCGTACTAACTGCTGGCGTACCTGATGCACCTGTGGTTACGGTATCACAAAACAGCATTACATCACTGGACCTATCATGGACCATACCAGCAGATTATAACTCTGCAATAACTGGATATAAAATTGAAAGAGATGACGGCTCTGGATATGTCATTGAACTTGCAAACACTGGAACTGTTGGCACAACATATACTGTAAATGGATTAACTCCGATTTCTGAATACACCTTTAGGGTTTCAGCAATCAACGCATACGGTACTGGTCCTGGTGGAATTAATTCAAACTGGACAAACCCTACAGCACCAACTGGATTCATAGTAATTCCTGACAGTACATCTACCAACTTGGAATTATACTGGGATGCTAACGTGTCCGCAACTGGATACAAAATTGAAAGAGAGACAGGTATTGGTACTGGATGGACTGTAGTAACTGCCAACACTGGTAATGTCAACACTTCATACCAAGACACAGGATTAGTTTCAAACGTATTTTACAATTATAGAATTTCAACTGTAACACCAGTTGGCAACTCAGTTCCAAGCAGTACATACGCACAGACAACCTTCCATCTACCTGATCCAGTTGTCTCGCTAACTGCCGATGACGGCCTTGCTGGAACTGTTGCATTGAGCTGGACTGCACCAGCAGCACCATACGGCAGCATACTTGGATATACAATATACCAAGTCACTGCACCTGGAACTGCTGCAACTGCAACTGCAACACTATCAACCACACTGGACCAAATTAGTTCCGTAACCATAACTAATCCTGGTGCGTTATACCTATCAGCACCAACCGTAACTATTTCTGCACCTGGTGGAGTTGCACCCTTTACAACTGCAACTGCAACTGCTGCCATAACTGGCGGTGTGGTTACAGGTATCACAGTAACTAATGTCGGTGACGGATACAACACCCCGCCAACTGTAACACTTTCAGTACCAGCGGGTAACACAATAGTTGGTTCTGGCACCGTACTAACACCTGTAATATCTGACACGTTAAGTACACTCACAACACATTCTCTCCCAGTTGCAGATCCAGCGGCAACGTATTCCTTTGCAGTAGCTCCAATCACAGTACATGGCAGTACGATTCTAGGTGCTGGAATTGTTTCCATATCCCCTGATCAAGTCTTTGAGGGCATAACAATCAACATAGCAAACGAAGTAAATCCTGTACAAGCACCGATAATATTTACCAAAACCGTTATTGGAAATAACACCAATCTAATGATGACATACGGTTCATCACTAAACTTGACATGTGAAACCACAACACCGTTTACTACAGGGAAAACCACCTATGCCAATTTAGCAGAAACCCCACTTGGCAATGGCAAAGTAACCCACACCATGACGTTCCAAAATTCCGACAATACAATCGTTGATGTATTTTGCTTTGATCAAAGCAATCCTACAGTCAACGGACAGGCAAGAATTACACAAAACATCATTCCATTAAAAACTCAAATGGATGATTTCAGCAATAACGTCTTTAGCACTGGAAGTACATTTGCCGCAATTGACTTGATGACTTTGGTCGTTGTGATTGTCGGAATGATTGGATTTAACCGCAAAAACCCAGCAGTCGGATTGGCCTTGATGGCTGGTATCTTGGGAATCTTATCCATATTCCAAATCATAACCATGACAACCACAGCAATTGGTGGCTTCATACTCATAGTGTTCTTGGCAATAATAATGGGGTTGAAGAATAGATGAAGGACATAGCACTTGTAATGATGATTACAATGTATGTTGCCAGTTTTGCTTTGCTTGGTGTGCAATGGGAGATGGCTGACACCTATGGAATTACTTTAAAGAACTTTGACGGTGTCGAGGTCAAGTCAGCAATCCATGAGTATGTGAAACAGGAACAACTAAACGAATACACAGAGTCAATCATCACCGCTGACTATCAAAACAGCCCGACAGCGTATGATAAAATCGAGACATCCGTAACTGCTGGGGTGTTTGTCGTATGGGAGTTGATCGGACTGATGACTGGAACTCATGTGTTCTCTTTGTTGATACTGTTGGGAGTTCCGCCAATCTTTGTATCCATCTTTGTAATCGCATACATCTTCTTACTTGCAAGAGCAATCATAGGATACCTAAGACCAGGACTTTGATTAAATGTACATGCAAGTATCCATGTGAGAAACCTTGTAACTGTACTTGTGATTTTTGTTTCTGGGATGTCTAGTCTCTCTTGGTGAACAATGCCAAGATGTTAAAGAGTACATAAAGTAACATCACAATAAAGAACAAGAAATGCAACGTGACCCATACTGGCTGCAACAAAGTAACCTTGTCAACTGATGTCTCAGTCAATGTTACTATCGCATTGTTACTATCCAATACCTGTCTTGTAATCACTTCAGTTGGCAAGATAATGTCCGCACCAGCACTTGCCAACATCGATGCACAAATTATGCTAGGTATCAGCCAAATTACCCTGACGGCTGACTGTGAGACAGTCATTGGTGTTTCCTTAAAGGATGAAATGATTAGTAAAATAACTCCAGTGTAACAGATTAGCCCATACACTATAAACTCTATAATGGATATTTCTGACACGTTTTACCATAGAATTGCTAATATTTAATATATTACCGAGGAACTAACAAGTCATGGTACTGGCACAAGACCAAGCACAGGCAAGTCAAACAGAAGCACTGTCTGCTGAAATAAAAAGAGTGGCCGATGCAAAAGCCGCTGAAATAAAATATCAAAAAGACCTGGCACAGTATCAACAGGATTTGGTGACATGGGAGAAGGAAAAAGCATCAGTTGAAGCTGAAAACAAAGCCATAATCGCAGCAGAAACAAAAAGACGGGCTGATGAAAAAACTGCTTACACAAAGGCTGAAAACATACGAGTTGCAGAACTTAACAAGGCCGAGGACATTCGAGTTGCAGAACTTAAAGCAAAAGATGACAAGTTGGTTGCAACTGCCGTATCCTTTGTAAAGGCAGATCAGAAAGAAAAAGCCGACCTTGCGTTAAAGGCTGAGACAAAAAGACTTGCCGACCTTGCGGTAAAGGAAGAAAAACAAAGAGCCAAACAGGAAGTGATAGACAAGAACAAGGCGTTCTTTGACAGTGGGAAACGATTTTACGGTGGCAAGGAGATACACCATGCAAAACTTCAAGGCGTTCCGACACAGGAAGGCGAAATCAAATACTATGATGGCGGTAAATTCACACTGTCATACTACGAGAGGGCTGGCAAGCAGATGGGAATTACTACCGAACAGGCTCGTAAGGTATCCGATGCTGGAAGATTATCGCAAAGTGGTAAACAAAGAGATATGGTATTGAGAAGTTTTCAAGATCCGACTGGGGGATTAGAAGCACAATACAAAGAACATAGAAGATTGGCTGCAAAAACAACCGCATCAGCGTATGGTGCAATTGCAGTAAAGAAGGCACAGGCTTCAGGTACAAACACTGCCACTGATATTTACGGTTCAAAATCATTGGTGGGTACTAATGTCAAAGCACCTCAAGGCAGTTACGCAGAACAAATTGAAACTGCAAGACGGACACAGCGTACAATAGATTTGCGAGCTGGCAATGTCGGATTTGCAACTGCACTGTTAGAGCCAGTTACGGACAACACATACACCAACACAAGTGGCAAAGTTGATGCCTTGACATTGACTAAAACATTTCTTACTGAACGTGGATATGATTTGAACAACCTTGATGCCGTTCCAGACTCGGTATTTACAACCCCGACAAAATATGTCAAGGCAAGAAAACAAACCACATCCAATGCACCAATGGGTGATCTTACAAAACTTGTTCCAGCACAGCCAACAATGTATGAGAAAAAGAAAGTTGGCGAGGTACAAGTTGGTCCAACATTAAACAAATATTATAAAACAGTTCCAAACGCAGAGCTTGTAAAACGTACAGAAGCCAGGGAAAGATTGGAATCCATAAAACCTGTTACACCAGTACAAGGATCAATACAAAAACCAATGCAAGGACCAGTACAAGAGACATCCAAAGTGCAATGGTCTGTAACGTATGATGTACCAACTAAAATTCCAACCATATCTGGAAGTACGATTGTACCAATGCCTGTAACTAAAACGTTTGAATCCAAAGATAAAGCAGATTCATTTGTCAAAGGATTGGAGAGTAGAAACACTCAACCTATAAAATCTGACAATGAATTTGTCAACGCCATGAGATATTCTGATCTTGTTGATGCTGGTGAGGTAAAACATCCAAGGGATACCCCCTCATTAGGCGATGATTTGTTATACTATTCCAGTGCTGGGTTAAGACCAATTTACAATCTTGGATTAACTGGATACAACTTGGCACAGGACAAACAAACCGCAATAAAACCTACAACATTGGAGTCTTTTGCTGGTGGCTTAATTGAATCAGCACAACATACTATCACTGGTGGCCAATCAGGCAGACCAATTCAGCAGACAATGGGTGAAACCTGGAATCACTTTATGTCAGATCCAGTAAGAAGTTTGGTTGAGATTCCAGCAGAGGTTGGTATCACCTTGGTTGGTGGCAAGGCAATTCAGGGTGCAAGTAAGGCAGGGCTACTTGCAAAAGAATCCCTCAAGGCAAGTGCAAGGACACCTCAAGTTGTAAAGACTGTAATCCAAACTGGTGAGAAAATTGATTTTAAAGTAAAGATGTTAAACCCAATTGCAAAGAAAAACTATCAAAAGACAGAGGAAATCGCAAAGGATCTTTATTCAAAGTATCCTAACAAATCAAGTTACAATGTTGACATGATTGACAGTAAAACATTTCTTGTCACTGCTGGAACTGAAACAGTACCAGTGAAAACCCCTGCAATAATTGTCAGATATGGAAAAAAGGGATTGCTAAAGGGCGAAAAAGAATCCTCATTTTACACAGAGTATGAAGCAAGTGTTCACCCTATCAAGTCTGTTAAAGTTCAGGGTGTAATGGAAAAGAACCTGATGGAAGGTGTCAAGCAGACTGGAAAATATGAGTACACAATCCCTGCAACTCCTAAAAACATGCAGACACTAAGTTCTGAAAGAATAACAAATGCCATCAAACCAGTAGGGTATGAAGTTTCAGAAAAAACATCAATGCTCTCCCCTGAAATGAGATATGCAACCATGTCAGTTGTAGAAGATCCTGTGATACAAAAAACAAATCTAACTGTACTTGGAGAAACCCAAGCTGGCAAGTGGTATGTGACACCAAGGGATAAAATATTTTCAAAAGACAATGATACGTTTTACAAAAAGAATCCGTTTACAAACAAAAAACTGCCTGAAGAAACCATACCAAAACCAGTAGGTACGATTCTTAAAAACAAATCAATCACATCACAGTCAAATAATACCTTAAAGGATTTTGCAAGAAAGAGTGCTGCCAAGACAACCCAGAGGTATTTGCCAAATGTTGTCGTGGCAACAAACGAAGTCATTCAAACAAGGTACGCACCTACAAAAGAATTGACTGGACTTTCAACCAGTGTAATTCCTGTAATTGAAACTCGCAGTGTGTCATTGACTAGCACAAAGACTGCTGCAATACAAGATACGGTCCAGTCTCTAAAGACACAGACTGAATTAAAATCAAGGGTGCAAACCAAAGTCAAGACACGACAAAGAACATCACAGGTTGCACGTTCACGATTAAGCCTGGTATCTCCACTAAGACCAGTTTCACCGACTATGACCAAAACAAAAACCCAAAGATACACACCTGTACTGGTCAGTGTTAAAATCACTCAGAAAAGACAAACCAAAAGACGAACACCTCAAAAACGAAAGGACTTTTTGGGAAACTCTCGAACTGACAGCATCATTGGATTGTTTAAAAGAACTGAGGTGATAACTGGTGACAAGAAAACAGCCAAGCAACTCAAGAAGGACAAAAAATACAAAGAGAAAAAGAGCCGTAAGATAAAGTCTAAAAAGAAAACTCTGAACGTTTTCTAAGACTGTCATTTTTTCAATCATTACCATAAACATATAAATATATCAAGATTAATACTAAAGTATTGAAACCTACTACAATGACAATCTCAAAAGACTACCTTAAAAAGTTCAATCAGTACATCGTAAAGCCTGACAAACGTACTGTGAAACAATCTTTAGAGATTCTAATAGACGATGAAATTGCCAGGAGAGAAAAAAATTGACCAACTGCCAATCTTGCAACTCTGGAATCCATATTGATTCAGAGTGTACATACACTTGCGACTGCACCAGTGGGATACACGAGGAATGAATTTCTGCAAAGAATGTGACATAGGATTCTTGACTTACCAAGAGTTTGACAATGCCAACGTGATATACTGTTCCAACGCATTATGTCGATACAACAAACGTCACGAAAAATCTAGCTTACAATTAGTTGTGGGTGGGGGTGAATTGAATGGAGTTTGAGAAACAAGAATCGGAATTTATTTCGGGAAAATCCCTTAAAGGAATTGATGGTGTTTTATTTGAAATCATTAGTGAAGTCAAAAACGAGACATCAGAGTTTGGTGTAAAGCCACGCTGTAGTATTGCAGTGGTAATTGGTGGAGTAAAATCTGCTAAAAAATGGACACTGAACCAGCAGAACGTCAATTTCTTAATTGATACCTTTGGAAAAGAATCAACTGGCTGGGTAGGCAAAACAGTCGGTGTCTTTACCGAGGAAGTCAAGGGAAATACTGCGATAAGAATCAGAGGTACTGCATAATGGTGTTCTCACCAATAATGTACAACAGGTTGCTCGAAGAATCGGGCAACTCTATTTTTTCTAAAAAGGAGATTGAAATTGAATAAGGAACAAAAAATTAAACTTGTCGGAATAAAAACTGACTTGGCAAGGCTACCTGGCTTTAAGAAATGTTTTGTCTGTCACTCTACTTCTCAGAGTGGCATGACATTTCATCACTTGTGGTATTACAAGGGTGAGAAAGTTTACAAAGACTTTGCAAGTCCGCTGGAATATTATGAATACCTAGCACCGTTGATCATACAAACACCAAAGAGATTCCTTTACGTTCACAACAAGTGTCATCAGGCCATTACAAGATTGCACAGATGGAAGCCAATCAAAAGAAATCGACTGATCAAGGCAGTGAGGATGACACGATGAGTTCCACGTTTATGATAAAATGCGTACTATGCAAGTCAGATTTTGACCAAACAACATGCAGAACTAGATTCTGTGAAAAATGTAGGTCCAAAGAGATGAGAGTGACTCGTGAAGCATACCACCAAGAAAGAAGAATCATACGAAGGAGTTACAGACTATGATCGGCAAGTGCATCACATGTAAAAGTGAAATTGAGATTATTGGTGGAAGACGATACTGCACGCCATGTAGAAAGGTAAAAAATTCCGCAAAGTGGAAAATTTACAACGAGCAAAGGCCAGCGGTAGGTAAGTCACAGTACGTTTGTGCGATATGCAACAGCGTGTTTTATGCACAGTCAAAAAGAAAGCACAACATTTGTCACAAGGTAAAATGTCAGAACTACTTTTACAGCCTGGGTAGAAAAATTCAAGTGCTGCAAAAGCGAATTGTTACGGCACAACACAGACTCGTTACAACTAAAAATAAATTTGAAAAAATTCAGGGAGTACAGTCATGATTTGTGAAATCTGTAAACGTGAATGGATTGATGATGAGTTTGTATGTGTAACATACCTGACACATAAGATAATTATTCATGGAGATGAATTATGAATTGTATCTTTTGTCATCGTGAAGGGGTTAGAGTCAGACCACGAAGTACATTTCCAGTCTGTGAAGTGTGTGATGGAAAAATAAACATCGAGGTGTCATACTACCAGGTGCAGATGAGGTTGGATGAATGATGGATGTAGTAAGGAAAAACCATTACATCTAACTGTCTAGAATATGTTTTAGTCATGGTTAGGAACAAAAAATGCGAAGATACTTAGGTGTCCCACTTTACGGGACACTTTTTTGTCATTAACTTTCTTACAGATTATTATACAAGAAAGTATGTTTGAAAAAAGTGTCCCGTAAAGTACTATCCTTTATATGTAAATACAACTTACTTAGGTAAGATTTAATAATATCAATATTTTATTAGACATATTGAAAGTAGTTAAGAATTATTCATTAAATATTGAAGTGGTGAAGGCATTTGACGAGGAAGTGTCAGATCAAACAAGGTCAAGATTGATAGAAGCGTTGATGATTCAATTCTTAGTAGAATACACTAGGGGTGGTGAAACCCCCAATGCTAACGATTCCAGTCTTACCACAGAAAAGGAAGCGATACTATGACTTTATTATCTAATGATAAATTGATTGCTAATTGTGAGTTTTGTCTCAAAGATGATTTTGAAAACTGTCTAAACGGTGGCACATGTCCAAACTATCCAAGCAAACCACAACTGACGACAAGGACCGTACTGTGTGATCACTGTAAGAAAGACGGTGGGTACATGAACGGACACCATGAGATATGCGAGCAAAATTATATCAACAACGGAATGAAGACGTTCTGCCAGTGTACCAATGTCGGACATGGAAGGAACGTCACGACTTCCAGTGACATACTGACGTTTGCAGAAAAAATAAAGTTCGATGCTGATTCATCAGACACCGTAAAGCATGAACACAAGGACAGGATTGACGTTATTGCAAGCAGACTGATTAGAAAATATCATTTTTTGACTGTTAGGGAAACAGACATTATTTATTATTTCAATGGCAAGATATACGATTCAAGGAACTGTGAGTCCGTAATCAAACAGGAAACAGAAGCACATATTATGGAATGTACAAAGTCTGACAAGTCCGAGGTAATTGACAAGATAAAGTCAAGAACCTATGAGACATTGGACAAGTTTGACAGTGATCCAAACATCCTGGTCACACAGAACGGGGTGCTTGATTTACGCCTGATGAAACTTACTCCACATACCCCCCATCTTTTGTCCAAAGTCTTGATGCCGTGCAACTTTGTCGAATTGGATTCTGAAATCGAGGATGAGGACATGTTCGCTGGCATAATATCAAACCTTCAACACACCTTGTTCTGGAAATTCTTGGAATCTTCATTCACTATTGACGGAATTATTGACGAGGACTCTATGGTTTCGGTTTTTGAGATGATGGCATCGACACTGATCAGAAAAAACATTGACGAGAGAAGTTTTATCATGCTTGGCAGCGGTGCAAACGGCAAGTCAGTATGTCTTGACTATCTTTCTGCACTGCTTGGAAAAGACAACGTGTCACACATTCCGTTACAGGTCTTGGCTGAGGACAAGTTCGCAAGTGCAAGACTTGACGGCAAGCACGCAAACATATTTTCCGACTTGGAAAGAAACGAACTGTACCATACTGGTATCATCAAGGACATATCTTCAGGCGAGCCAATTCATGCACAGCACAAGAACAAGAACGGGTTTGACCTTTATCCCTATGCAAAACTGGTATTCTCATGCAACAAGTTTCCCAGAGTATATGATCAGAGTCAGGGGTTCTTCAGACGTTGGATACTGATCAAGTGGTCTAGAAACTTTGAGAAGGATGCCGAGAGAAATGACAACCTCAAAACGGAACTGCTGGAAAATTCCGAGGAAATGGATTTGATTTTTTCAGTACTGCTGCATATCGGTAAAAATCTGTATGACAGCAATCGATTCACATATCCCAAAGACTGGAAGACCGTACAGTCTCTATGGAATGAAAACTCCGATCCGTTGAACTGGTTTGTCGAGAATCACATATCAGATGCCAGTGGCTCAAGGTCAAAGCGTGACACATACCAGTTCTATAAGAAAGTCATGTTCGCAAAGGGAGAGGTTCCTCTTGGCATGGGAAAGTTCAGCAAGGCATTTTCGGAATACTATGAGGACTCAAAGTCAGATCACGAAAGAATATGGCTTAACATAGAATTCAAAGAGCCGAAACAGGTCACGCTTGAAGGAAGTGACGAGACATGAAAATGCTCTGTGGATTCTGTGATATTCGACTTGATGTGGTTGAGGACAGATACAAGAATCTGCTAACCTGTCCTAACTGTCATTTTCTTGTGAGGATTACGGGATGAATTTTCCAGATAAAAAATATCAGATAATCTATGCTGATCCACCATGGGAGTATTCAAACAGTGGTTCAACTAAAAATTCTAGGGGTAATGCTAAACAATTTTACCCAACCATGCCAATAGAAGAAATTAAAAATTTACCTGTCAATGAACTATCTTCTGATAATTGTTGGATGTTTCTTTGGACCACATATCCACAAATTCAAAATGGATTGGATGTTCTAAAGGCCTGGGGGTTTAGGTATCATACTGTTGCATTTACTTGGATTAAAAAAACTGTAAACATGAAAGATTTTGTAGGCATGGGGTTTTACACTAGGTCTAATCCTGAAATTGTTTTACTTGGAATGAAAGGCAAAGTAAAACCTATTTCACATTGTATTAGAAATATTACCTATTCACAAATTCAAGAACACTCAAAAAAACCGCACATAGTTCGAGAAAAGATTATTTCTCTTTGTGGTGACTTGCCAAGAATCGAATTATTTGCAAGAGAAAAAATAATTAATTGGGATGTATGGGGAAATGATGAAAAATTAGAGAGTACACCGTTGGAGAATTGGTTTTGAGGTGTCAGTGGTGCAGTGTCACAATGCGACATCCAAAGCCCGAAAGACTGCACAAGTCAGACAGAACATTGTGCAGACTGTGCAACATCATCACCGAAGCAAATGCCTTGCAGTGCTGGGGGTACGCATCATGATCGTATCAAAACCTTGCAAACTGTGTCAGAACGACTTTGAGTATTGTGTGAACCTTGATGATCTGCGAGGAATCCAGACCAAAAAATACTGCGAGTCATGTATTGACTTCAAAGCGGAGTACCGTTTTTGACCAAATCCTATCATTACTGTGATTTGTGTCACCGCCATGAATGGGTGATCAGGAAAAAGTTTCAGATAGTATGTCTTATCTGTGGGGATACCCGATACTAGCACTTTGCGGTACAGGCGTTCTTTGCTTCTTTGAGCCACTCTTGATACTGTACGTTTGGTGAGGTTGACTTGTCAATTACCGTATGCGGCATGGTAAATTTTATCTGATCAGTAATGTCCGCACTGGTGCAACCGTTTCTAAACGTGAAGATTGTATCAGGCAGTAACATTCTCCAGTTATCAGCAGAAATTGTTGCATTGTAGCAATTGTCAATTATTCTGTCTTTGCTTAATGTCCTTAACCCGTCATCTAGCACTCTGTCATACGCATCAGTGTAGTATCCTATTCTTGGCTCAATTGTTATCATTTTAATTCTTGAGGAAATCTCCTGGTGAGGATCTACTATGATCCTGATGGTATCCTCGGTGTCATAGAACTGGTGAGAGTTTGTAAATTTGCTTGGCTCTCTGTGAAAATAGTCATCATACATTGAAAAGTCACCTGAGATTTCCTTGTTGGAACTGTCCAACGTTAGCAAATCCTCATAGGTCGGACATGTGTTGCTGTTTAGTTTGGCCAGTGTAATGCAGTTTTGTGACAGTTTCACCCCGATCAGTTTGGCATCATACATTTGAATTTCCAGCAGCAATTTTTTAAGCTCAATTTGTTTTTCCAATCTGTCTTGTTTTTTCAATAAATGGTCCTGGGTTATTGCAAGGTCGTTTAATTTTTCAATGTCTATTTTTATCTGGGTTTCATCAACTGGTGCTGCACCCCATTGTTCCTGTACCTTTTGCTGTGCCTTTATAATTTTAATTTGCTCTTTGGCAATGATTTGATTTTGATTTTTTATATCATCAATTATTCCATCAATGGTTAGTTGCAAGTCAACTGCCCGTACATTGAGTGCGACCAGTTGATCTTCTGCAAGTTTCTTAAAGTCAACCAATTCCACTCCATGTGGTCCGCCCTCATACGGTTCTTTTAATTCATACTCTGTGTTTAGTCTGTCCAGTTCTTTTTCTTGTTTTTCTTGGTATGACAGGTATCTGTTTTCATCAGTTTTAAACTCCTGAGATGGTTCTTCTAATGCGTATGAAAGAGGTATGATCATCATAGTAACAAGCACCAACAGAAATACTATTCCTACACCCACAGGTTAACGAGTCTGTAACGTGGTAATTAATCTTATTACCATTGGTCCAGTACAGCTTCAATGGTACTTTTCAAATACGAATCCACAGTGATTGACGGCTTTGAGTGTCTTAATTGCTTTGAGATGATTGGTATGTCAAACTTTTTGCCATCCTTGGTACGGTGAACCCCTGTAAGCATGTCCTTGCCGATACTTTTTCTAAAGATGTGGCCAACTGTTTTCTCTCCAGTTTCAGCCTGTAGAGTAACCCATGACGGTATGTCCAATATCCTTCCCAGTTTTTTGAGCCAAGGGTAAAACGTGTTGTATGACAACCCTGAGAACAATCGCCCTGGTTCTTTTGTGTACAGGTATGTTGTCAGCTCAGGAATGAAAAGCGTTGGGATTGGTGCTACATCGTTTACGTTTGTCTTGGTTTTACCTAGGTAAATCTTCCTAGATTCCAAATCAAAGTCCTCTTTTGACAGTCTGATCCCCTCGTTTGGTCTTAATGCACACCAGTACAGCATCCTGAACAGCATTTCAATGTCATCGTCATCCCACTTTCTGATGCCAAGTCTGGGAATCGTTTCAATCACCCTCTCAAAATCTTCTGGATTTAAATAATTATTAGTCGATCTCACTGGTTTGTCTTTGGCGGCACTTGTTAATTTAGATATTGCCAAAGTAGACTGCCAAAGACAAATCCACCAGCAAAAATTAAAATTCCTTTATACATACTCGTTAACATATCGTCAAAGTCTTAAATATTCCTGTACAAGAATTATACCATGACTAAAGTATTTGTAAAACAACACACAGTAAAATCCTACTACAAAGAAGTTAAGAAAAAGAAAAAGAAAATTTAATTCTACCAAATAGAAGTTTTCTTATCATCATTCCAGATGCTTAACGAGTTTGATTTTTTAGTTCTTGATTTTTTAGATTTTGATTTTCTAGGCTTATCCCCCCAGATGCTTAACGAGTTTGATTTTTCCCATAATGCTGTAGAGGATTTTGATTTGGACTTTCCAAACAGAACGTCATAGTTGGTTTTGTGTTTCTTGGCCTGTGTCTTGCCGTCACCCATGCCACCACTAAAGGCGTTTACCATTCCGTTAAATGACTTGATTGACTTGTCCAAGTTCTTTTGGTTTACCACTGCCGTAAATGCGTGATACCTTCGAGTCCATTTAGGCTCAAAATCATCCAGGATAATTTTGTACTTGCTTAACAAAACTTCCTGCATGGTTAGGGATTCATAGGATTCTTTTTTTCCAGTGGAATGATTAACAAAGGTAAACGAGTTGTCAGGCTGTACAGACTTGTTAAATTTTTTCCATTGTTTCCAAGTGTAGTGCTGAACATATTTCATTTTTTACAGTCCTTGCAAACTGGAAAACCATCATCATTGATTTTACATTCAACGTTTGATGACTTGCAGTTATTGCATAGTGCTTTCAATCTCTTATCCTCTCGTTATAATGTGTGCTATGTTGGATCGTGTTGACTTTGGGATATTTTTTCCAAATTATCTGATTGACTTTATCAGGATAATCTTTTTTGTTTTGGTTTAAACAAACTTCTTTCCCTGACTTATTTATCGTATAAGGGATTGATTCGTTTAGATAGTAAATGTGGTTCATTCCTCAAATCTCTCTAGGTCGATCTTGTTAAAGGCGGTTTCTATGCCTTCAATCTGTTTGACGATTTTATCAACTTGTAACTGTATGATAAAATCAAGTTGTTGCGGTATGGTCATTATTCGGCACATTCCTCTAAATGTTCCTCTAAGTCTGATGCATCACAAAATAATAATTCTCCGCATTTGTTGCACTGCATAGCGTTAACAGATTCAAAGAAATTATCTATTTCCATTATTTCAAACCCCCGTTTAATGGTCTGTGCCAGTGTCCAAACTCCTTAATATTTTCCAAATATTCAGGTAATACATCGAGGTTTCTATCTGTGACACACTGCAAACAAACCCAATGTGTAACAGTACCATTTCCAGCTTTTGGCATGGTGAATTTATCAGAACCACAACACGAACAACTTTCTTTTGGTATTGTTTTTTGTTCTGTTAACTGTTTGACTCTGTTATCAATCCAATCATTATGGTTTACTTTTCCGTCTTTTTCTATTGCATCCCAATAAGTCATTGGTCGACACCCCCCTCAAGGATAACCTCTCCACTTGAATCTTCATCGCTTGATTCGTATTCAATCAACTGTCTAAAGTATGCAAATTCAGCATCTTCATAAATCTGTCTGGCTGTTACTGAATCAAGGTCTATGTATTCATCATCTACGTTATGGAGTGAATAAGGCATCTCGCCTAAATCTTCTTTGTTCCAGATTAGAACATCGTATGAAGTTTGGGTCATTGGGTAAACTCTCCAGAGTAAGCCCATTTTGAACCGTCACTTACATTGACAATATTTTCATCATCTACGTTAAAAAATTGTAGTGCTGATCTAATCTGTCTGTTGCTTGTCATGCTGCAATTCCAATTGCATTCTGTTAACCCTGTTTTTGGGTTATGTGCAAAAATTATTGTTGCGTAGTGTCTGATAAAATAGATGCTGCGTTCTTGAAAAATTGCTGCATTTTTTACCATTTTTAATCCTTGAATCTCGACACTGTCTGACTCAGGATGCATTGTTGCGTTTTGTTTCATAGTATACTAAATGTATACTTAGTAATAAGGATATACTAAATGTATACTAATAATATACATAGTAACATAAAAACAATAAATTAAGATACATACCATTAGTATACTTTAAGTATAAAACATTCCTAAACATAGTATGCAGATGGTAGTTAAAATTTCAAAGATGGGGGATAAACTGATTATCATAATACCAAAGAACTATCACAAACTGATTGACAAAGAACAACTCAAAGACGTTATGATGACTTTAGAAAAAATTTAATTTTTTTCTTTATGTGTTCTTGTTGCATTGATCCCCCCTTATCCACTGTAGTTAATGTATACCAATTCCAATTAAATCATAAGTCTAATACGGTTTATGGGTCTAATCATTACTAGTAGATTATCGTGACTAGTAAAAGCATTAACAAAAACTTCTCATAATATCATGCGTGTAACATTTCTTACTACTTCTCGCTCGTAAGTATATATCTCATGGCGTGAGACTGACTGTCTCATACCCTGTACAGCAGTTTGAGACATTGCCGACCTGTACAGAATTAGAAAATTGAAAAAAAAATAATTAAAGATATATTTTTAACAAGTGCTTAACGAGTGAGTGACGTGGGTGTGTTCTAATACAGGCTAAGCTTCCTGATCTAAACGGGTACTGGAAACAATACCATGTTGAAGGCAGGGCTGCATTGACTAGCCATGATTACTATGATTGCGTAAGTGCTGTACAGTGCATGAACGCTTTGATGCCTGATGAGTATCGTATTGAAATCAATACTGAAAAGTATAAGCAACTTACACATAACGCAAAGGCAATCATTTGTCAAGAGTGTGGAATAGAGTTTGACTTTACTGATGTAGATGTTATAGATACCCTGAACTCTTTTATCGATTATACAATCAGCGGTGAGAGATATACAAAGGCATGGTACTGTCCAACATGCAATGGCAAGAATAAAATCTCATCCTCTCAAATGGTTGTGACTGAAAGAGAGAATCCATTTTACTATAAAGTAATCCCAGAACCACCAAAGATAAAACCACACATTGTACAGATTGACCTGCATGAAATAATGACTGAATGGTGGTTCAATGCAAAGGCTGAGATTGACCACCAACTAGCAAAGATAAGAAACGATTATTCCGCTGAGGGTTCATACGATGACACTGAAGAAGATGAGGATGATGACTGATGCAAGTCAAAAAGAAAACAATATCCTATTCAACTAACGGCAAGGACAACAAACCCACCGTCATAAACTGGAATGATGAGCCAATGATTCGTGGCCATTCTATACAGGCAGTGGCTCGGCAAATAGTTCGTACAGTAAGAAGGGTGGATGTCGTGAAGATAAACATCGTTGGAGATATGGGAATGGGTAAGACCACGTTGGCCAGAACCGTGAGTCACCTCATACACTTTTACGCAAATAAGAAATATGGAATACCATTTACTGTAAAGGAGTTTACCAAGGAAGAACTGCTAAACTTTGAACAAACCGTCTTGGAGTTAGAACCTGTAAACACCGTACTAATCTTTGATGACGTGTCCTTTATCTCAAGTAAAAAGAACAAGGACAAGATAGAAGAAATCAAACAAAAAATGACAGAGATCAGACACCTTAGATCAAAGGAAGATGGCAGTGATATTGACGTTAAGATCGTAATCATTATGATTACCCACTATACACTGGCTCTACAGAAATATCTCAGACAGGCTCAGTTTTCTTTCTTTGTCACTGTGGGGAGTAGTGAGATGGACAACATGCTAAAGCTTGTTGGCAATCACTATCAGAAGCTACTGTACAGGTTTCAGAAGATTGTTGCAGTTGCCCTGGACAAAGGCAAGTATACTTTCACCCTTGGTAAGAAGGACCAGTTCTTTACATACAGGTATCAGAAACCTTTTGCACCTATCCTGTTTCACAACGTAGACAAGCTCAGAATAATAGTGTCACCTATGAGGGATTGGATTGAACCTAACTGTCCAATATGCAATCACTCACAAGGAAACCTCACCAAAGCGGACAGAATCCCTGCTGCTGAGTTCCTGGCTGACATGGAACACAAGTTTGGCAGGGGTGTGGCTCGTAACGCTGTAAGACTAACCCTGTGGAAGAATGGAATTAACGTGTACCCAAAGTCTGTAAAGCATTGTCTGACTTACATCAACAAGTATGTCGCTGACAAACTGCCACAGTTCCAGGAGTTGGCAGACCATTACAACTACTCCAATGACAAAACTGTACTTAACGCAAAGTATCTTACAGACATAGATCCTGATCATAAAAAGAGTGTGAAGCATAAATGATCTGTGATCAATGTCTTACATCAATGACATCGTACAACTGGCATAACAACATGAGATTGTGCAAGGCTTGTCTGCACAAGGCACAGCCCTGGAAGAAGAAACGCTGCACAGATTCTTGTACAAGCCCGACATTACTGGACCTAAAGAAAAAGTGGGAAAAGAAATCTTAATTACTCAGTAACAACTCATTAAAACATGTGCTTTGTTGATGCTGCAATGATATTCTTCCCAATTGCTATCGGTGCTTTGTCATTTACTGGTGTGAAATTGTTAAGAAAATATAATGAATCCAAGAAGAAAGCCAATACCACACCAACTGCCAGTCAGCAATAACATTCTGTTTCTAGTTAATAGAAAACTCGTATTCTTTTTATCCCAGCGACTCATTCCTCATCCACGACCTTAACCTCAATTGACTTGAGTTTAGACAACAGATAGATGACAATTGCCAGTCCGATTCCAAACAGTATGACACCTACCGTACCAATATCTGTACCGCCTGGAATGCCAATGACAGTTGCAAGACACAGCCACCCTGCTGAGAATCCCATTAAGACAAACCCAAGTATTCCAAAGATGCCTAGGTTGCTCAATTTCTAAGGTCCTCTTTGAATTGCATCCAACAGAATTTAAAAAATGTAAAAATATTAAACATCTTGTTCTCCACACTGACAATGCTCGTCACAGTAGCCACATTGGCCAACGTTTTGCCACTCACACATTTCATCCTTGCACTCTACCTCGTCAGGTGCGGTCATTCTTCATCAGCCGCCCTGTCTTGTTCTTTACCCATGAAGGAACTGAACAGTGATTTCTTTGCCTGATCCTTGAACGTGATGACACGTTCCTGTTTGTTCTTTCCCATCATGCCAAGGATGGTTGTATTCTGGGTTTGTCTATTCACGCCAATACTCTCAGAGGATTTTGCATCAATTGCCCTTCTCATTGATTGTCCAATGTCAAAGACATCACGCATTATATCATCTGCACGTTCTGAACACATGTTGCGAGGTGCATCATTGCCAGTTCTTTCCCATTCGTTTAATTCGTAAACAGTATGACCAAAAGTGTTTGAAGCAACAGAGTGCATCTTGGTCCAAAAGGCATTGTCATTTAGTATTTGTTCGTTGACCAGTTCACCGTTCTTAGTCTCAACAATTTTGTTAGTCTGACATGATGTGATTACTCCTTTAACTAAGCCACTAAGAATTTCATCGTTTTGACCCACACACATCCACCAAAGATTTAATTAATTACCGAGTAAATAACGTTTGTGGGAAAAGTAAAGATAAGAATTACTTTAACAAGGTATCAAAAGGAACGGCTGCTTGGCAAACAGTATCGAGATGACAATGAGTTTCATGGTTCGTTTACTTCCTATATTAAGAAGAAGAAAAAAGAGTCGAAATAATAGTTGAAACCATAAATATTACCGATAAAATAACAAGTCATGCAGAAAGTCATAACACCAAAATGGGATCTTCATGTTGTTAAACAGGCTAAAAAGAAAAGAGGTAAATTATTTTGAGCATAAAGAAAAAACTGCCAATCAAAAGTAAAAAAAGCATTTGGGAGAAAACACAAGATGAATGGTAAAAAGATCTGCATAAAGTGTGGCAGATTAAACAAAGGGGTATCATGTTCTTACTGCAACAAGAAAAAATATCATGGGTTATAAGAAACTGGTAAAGCACAAGCGTAGTCCTAGAAAAGAAACCGCTGCATTTTCTAAAAACACTGAGAAAACTGTCTACCAGTATGGTGACGGTGCAGTGAAAAAACAATCTCAACTGTCTGGAAGATTTGCAACTTATAATAAAAAAGGCAGAGAAATCAAAAACCGTTGAAGCTTTTAATTGTATTACATGTGATTGCTTTTTAGGCTGTAGAGTTTAACATCCACAAACTAAACTATGCAGACCACCCCCCGATACCCTTTAGGGTTGGGGGTTAATTTATTAACACGTTACAGACTCGTTATCTTGTGGATGTGTTATTATGGCAATTTTAAATGGTCGTGACCAGTTAACCAGCAAATACATTACTGCTGAAATTACAGACTCAGAGGATCGTATTCATTACGTTCCGATAAAACACAGCATTGGAAATTACTTTTTGGCAGATCTTGACGGAACTGTATTTGCCTTTACCCTAAAAGATGCAAGGGTACTTACACATTACAAAACACTGACCAAATCATTTAGAGTCATTCAGTATGACACATCACACTACTCATCTTTGAAACCTGAGATTAAAGAAATTGAACTGATATTAAAAACAAACTCACTTCCTAAGCTGGATAAAACCGCCTACAAGGTTCTGTCAGTATTTGCCAAAAGAGAAAAGGCAAAGTTTGAACCCCACAACATTACGGAACTGTTGGATGTCGTGTCAAAGAAAGACGGAGAGTTTCCAAATGAAATCAGACAGATCAAGGAATACCTTGACGAGCTAAACATTGAACAAATTGTCACACCAGTCAAGAAGATAACAGAGTTTATTCATAATGATTTAATCGCAACATCCCCATCATACCTTGGGGGATTACTCCAACAGTATCACAGGGCAAACAGTGAGATAAAAGCAATGACCAACTCACCTGTGAAAAGTTCTGCAAACATTATGAAACTTGCAGTAATAGCACTGATGGGTGTTGTAATGATTGGTGGTATTGCATACGCTGCTGATCAAGGTATGTTTGATGGAATCTTTGAGTTTACTGACTCAATGAGTACCATTGGTGACGGACTAGGCGGATTGCCATCACCAACACAGGGCTTTGTATCACCTGGTGCTGGAAATGCTTACTCTGATGCTTCTATGCAGGCAAAATATACCCCAGAGGAACTAAAGGTGGCCGTCAATAACGGTGAGGTCGATTACAACAAACTATCATCAAACATGAAAGAGATGTTAGATGCGGTGGACCTAAAAGATGAGGTTGTCATAAAAGATGAGGTTGTAACACCATGACCCCGTTAACTTCAAAAGAAAAGAAGATTGTTTTGATAAAATATATCATTCATGGCGTATCCCCTTTTGCTGAAGCATCATTGGATGTCAGAATAAAGATGCTAAAGTCAGCCATGAAAAAGATTGGACTTCACTATGACGAAGAAGAAATGATAGCAATTGGTGAGCAATGTCTAGAGGTTCAAGGTTCTTTGAATGATAGCATGATGAACCACATAAAGAATAACAAGGACATGGTAATCAAGGCACATCAGGAGTTGCACAAAGGCAATGACTCCTTGAGAAAAGAGTTAGGGGATGATCTGTCTGATGAGGGATTGGATGTATTGTCCAAAAAGAAATGGTATCAAAGAGGATAATTGATTATGAATTTCAGCAAACAACTTGAGGGTTCATACTGCAAACTGTGTAAAAAGGCAACCCATGATCTAAAAGAACACATGATGGACCATTACAAATCCATATCTCAAAGAAATGAGTAAAAGATAAAGATAAAAGATAACGAGTATTCAACAAGTATGATGAACGTAGGTTTGATTCTTTTTGCAGTTATGTTTACAACCACTTTACTGATTGCTGGATTAACTGAACCTGTACAAGCACAGACAACTGTGGATGTTGCAGAAACCACTCCATGCTTTATGGACTATACCGCTGGAACTGACATGTGGGAAGATTGTGGGTTTGAGACTAATTTTCTAAAGGCCACACTAATGCCGTTTGAGTGGGTGATGGGTGGCTACTTTACCTTGGTGATTGTTTCAATTTTAATTATCATTACATACATGAAATATCAAACTGTGGTTTACCCACTGGCAATTGGTATTGTGATGCTGCCAATTAGTTCCTGGGCTTTCCCAGAAATGGTGATAGGATATGGATTGATCTTGGGTGCAGTCGGATTTACTGCAATCATCAAGGTGATCATATTCAAACAAACAAAGGTGTAAAATGAAAACCAAAACCGTATCCCCGTTAACTAAATTCTACAAGTGGAAGTATTCTGGACTGATAGTTGTGCCAGGGGTCGTTGCATTAATTTTACTGGCTTGGTTTTCATTTACAAGTACACTAGAGTTTTATGATTATTGGAGTTGTGAAACCATATCCGATTACATGCTGGGTGTCGATGTGCCAAGTGACATTACACCGCATAATGATTTGACTGAGAATCAGCATTTAAAATTACATGGTATCTATCAAGAGTGTGTTGATAACGACAGATTTTCAGAACCAATGAAACATGAGTAGTTAAAGGTTCAACCAAAATGAAAAGTGTTGAATGGTTATATGCTCGGTAATACCTCGCTAAAACATAATGGCAGACAATTCACTAATGGGATATGTTGGTGCTTTCATAGCTGTAGCAATCATGCTCGGAATCGGTACATTGATTCTCGGTGGTGCAGCAACAGATTGTACACAAATCTCAGGATACGATACCACATCTGGCGCAACACAGACCGGATGGGCCTTGCAATGTGAAAACAACAATTCCCAATCACAAGCCGGTTATAATCTCTTGATTATCACCTTAATTGTATTGGCAGCAGTAGTTGTTCTTACAGTTGTTAGAATGCTTTCTTAGAGAAACTAAAAACTTCCTAAGAAACTTTCTCCCTTTTTCTTTTTAATTATCAAAAGTCAAAAGTTAATTACTCGGTAAAGTATCGTTAGTTTGTGAGTTCTCTTGTTTATCTGGGATTATCCCTTATTCTCTTTGTAATTACTTATGGTATAGCATTTACAATCATGCCAATGATATTTGGTGCATTTTTTACCGTTGCTGACACATCAGGACTGCTTAACGCAACTGCATGTGTCACAGCACCGACATCACCAGCATGTATTTGGTCAGGAATTTACGAGCAAAATGAAACTACCGTCAAGTACCTAGTTCCGTTGATGCCAACGATGGGAATCGTAATCATCGTGATCAAGGTATTGATGACAGCAGCAGCGCGTGGCAGGGATTAACCTTGAATCCCAAACTATTCTTAGCCATTCCCTTAATGGTATTCCTACTCGTACCGACTGCTGTATTTGCACAGACCGACTTTGGTTCGACAAGCAATCAAACTATTTCAGGTTTTGAAACCCTTGAAGATATTGTAATGACACCGCCACCAAGCACCACTCCGCTTAACGAATACACATTTACACCGTCACAAGAAATTGAGATAACCACACCGATAACTGGATTAGTATCATCCCCCCCAGATGG
>Ga0233413_10000301_pt1 | contig 24548 bp, 37 predicted proteins | sample Na_anoxic_6_MG_FD_189019 | JGI IMG/M metagenome (GOLD analysis project Ga0233413, IMG submission 189019) | Seawater microbial communities from Saanich Inlet, British Columbia, Canada - Na_anoxic_6_MG | ecosystem: Environmental > Aquatic > Marine > Inlet | place: Canada: British Columbia...
GAGTTTGTAAATGCTGGTACGTCAAACGTGCCAGTTGAGTTTGTTATTGTTAAAGTAGAATTAGATTGAACCTGTGCATTGGCAAAGCCCATTCCGACTGGAATTAAAATGAGCAGAGATGCAACTATACCTATTCCAATTAATGCATAGTCATTTCGGTGCAACTTTCACTAGTACCCGTAATCCTTTCTTGTCGCACTCATGTATGACCATAAAAATACGGCTCCTATCATCATCAAGGGAAGAGCCAAGAATGTAGCGTAAACATTATCTCTGACAGCGAGGGCTTCACTCGGTGCCGTCTGCCATAAATCTTGGTTATAATACAAATCATAAACTGCTGGCATAAATGCGACCATTGCAATACCTATGGCAAATATACTGACGATTGCCCGTAGGATTGTATTTACTGCCATAACTGATTATGTTAAAAGATCCTAGTATTTGAAATTAAAATTACTTTGTTTAATGAATTAAAAATAAAAGAGGATTTTTTAAGTCGTTCACACGACTGCAATTTCTACCATTGCTGGATGAGCTTATGCTCCTCTAGTGAATCCACCGAAGATTGCGAACAAAGCAAAGAACATAGAGATTGGTAATATACTAATTACTGTCCAAGCTACTTGTTTTGCTCTAACACAGGCAGTGTTACCGTCTGCGTTTGTTGTTGCATCTGGACAATCGATTGCTTGTTCTACTTCTGAGTAGATCAAGATACCAATGATAAGTCCAACTGCGACTCCGATGAAACCCATGATGTAGGAAAGGTCTATCATGTAATTCATCCGAATTATATCGTATATATAAGAAAAATCACTCAGTAACTGTAATTTGTTATAGAATTATTTTTTATGTGATTTTTTATGAGTGTGGGTCTTTTGATAACAATGAAAACATGTTACAGTTTCATATTTGTACTTGAGTACTTTGGAACAATGTGTACAATGTTTTATTTTGGTCAACTTGAAAGTATGAACCCCCTGCCAGTAAGCATGTAAAATACTGCAATAATACTGAGGAATATTACAATGGTTGCAAATATTGCTTTGAAGGCTTCAAACACTGGGTTTGTAATTGGTACCAAATGATTATATGTTTCAGATGCTGGGTTTGTGTCAATTTCACATCCTATTGCTGTCTTTTCAATAAATGTGGTAATGTATTGACCGTCAATAACATTAATGAAAATCTGTAATGCTTGTGCTGATCTTTCTAATGTTTGTGTAATTGGATCAAATATAGTACCACCACTTTCAGGCGAAACTATGTTGTCAGATATAGCTGTAGCGTTTTGACCAGTTGTAGGATTAAACGTTACCATATCTACATTTGAACCTGAAACATCAATAGTAGCAGAATATACACATCCCCCACCACTTGCACCAATTAATGGCGAGAATGGAGAACCATCCATCATTACAATACCCATAGAACCGTTAAGACAAATTACAATTAGGAAGATATGTGTAATCAACTACGCCATCTTCCCCATCATATACGCAAACAAAAAAACCATTTGTGTTACAAGTAATGCAATATGTATCCAAATCCATGCCGTATACTCATACCCTTCAACTAGTGTAAACAATACATGAGTTTCAGTGATTGCCTGAGCACCTGAGTTTACTTCAATTGTTGTATTTGTTGAAAATACAATATCTTCTCCTACGGGAACTAGCATGAGCATTAATGTGCCTATAATTCCTAAAACTAGAATAACTGGATTTTGTACTTTAAAATGCGTTAATACAGACCCGTAACTAAGCCCTGCCAAAAGTAAGAAAAATATGATATACATACACGTTATGGTTCATTCTTCGAGTATTTGAAATTAAAATATCATTTATGGTGGTGTATAATAGGAATCATAATCAGGTCGTTCTGGCTGTTTTGCAATTTTTTCCTCAGCTTCTTTTCGCAATTCAGGATCGTCTAAGAACGTAGGTGGTTCAGGTTCTGGAGGTGGTGGTGGATTTTTTTCTTCCTCCTTGATTTGTTTTGCTAGATCAAGAACTGACATTGCTCGGTTTACTTTGGCGTTTCTAGTTTTTTTTGCTGGGATTCTACCACTGCCTTGATCAAGTTTTTCGTAAACTTTTTCCCATGTTTCGTCAGATATGTCTATACTTCTGTTAATCTCGTTTAGATGTCTCCATACACTCTGATGAGCACCTTTCAAGTGCTTGTCATTACCTAGATGTATACACATGAAAAACTGCATGGCAGTCCTTATGGGGTTTGTTTTTGGGGTTACTTTTTTGATGTGTTCTGCAATTTCATTTATTGTCTCAAGTTTCAGAGCTTTTTTTGCTTCTTGTTTTGGGAGACATTCTGAACAACCATCCCTGTCATATACCATAAAGTGTAAATCAGCAATTTCAGCGACTAACGCTATTCTAAACGGTTCATTCATCTTATACCGAATTATTCTTTTTTCAAAACTTGACACGGGTACTTGAAACGACCCCCTCAGAACCATGTTGTTATACTGTCTGGCAAATTGTCGAACCACATTCATTTTGTCCTTATACATTTCCTGAAAATTTGAAAGCTCTTCTACGGACACGGATGTCATGAACGTGAAATGTTGATTTCTGAAAAATTTCTTGGTTGCCTTACTATAGTGAAAATTGATGATCACGATTACTCTGGACTGTAAAACGTGACGGATTGTAGTTAACGCATTAGCCAATCTGGCTATATCTGCTGACTTTGCATCTTCCATAGTATATGAAGCATCATCAAAGACCAAAATATGTGGGAATCCTTTCTTCATTTTCTTGATATGTTCGTCAATTTTCATCATTTCATGTCCGTTGAATCTTTTGACGATATATGATTCCCCCATTACATGTGCCTGATGTATAATTTTGTTGGTCAAAGTAGTTTTTCCAGTACCACTCATCCCAATCATAGTTACACCTGTATACTGTGACCGTTTATTGTGCTCTACAATCCTCCTTATCACAGAATTTGGATGCCATCTTATTGGTACAGGAATACGTTTTCCTTTGTAATTGTAAGTAGTTACTTTATCTCGGTACGCTGACCCCCCTGCATCTTGTTGCATGGATACCCCATCTGTATTATCATATTCAGTATCTTTGTATTGATAAGTATCTGCTTGTGGTTCGTCAACAACTTCCATTACATAGACACCCTGTCAAAGTTATCGTGTACCCATCTAGAAATTGAATCCTCTATTGCAGTGAGACCTACATCACACCACAACCACTTATTTCTACGGGATTGTAGGTCGTCTTCAATTGAAGCGACTTTTGGTAATTCAGGTAAAGTTGGTCTACTGTCTGGAGGTAGCACTTTGGACATCGCTTTGATCATTAACATCACTGCATCATAATCGCCCTTCTGCATACAGAATATGATACCCTGACGATACTGATTCCAAGGTTGTGCTAGTATATCGATTAATCCCACAATAGCCCTAGACTATCTATTACTATATTAAATTATTATTATATATCCATAAATAATTATAATTAATAAATAATTTTATCATCTTTGATATTTTTTATTTTTTATTTTTTTTTAAAGTTTTTTGAACACTTTATTTTTCCCATTGAAAAGCTGTAAGATATACAATAAGATATCTGATCAACTAAAATTTTCTGTGGAATATCAAGTCCGTTACAACAATTATCTAATAGAATATGGGGGTGTTACTTTGGTATCGAATACTTTGTAATTTTTGCTGTTTTTTTGGGGTATGCGTAGAATCAATTTGTAGGTTCATACCCCCTGAATCAGATTCTAATAAGAATCTGCATTTCTATACGCTGAGTGAATCAAAAATTTGGTGGGGGTCTTAGCCCGTTTAGGGGTCTGGATTTTTCTGTTTATAGCGTAATGAATACTTTGTATCAGGTTTGTTAAATTCAGTTAATTCCTCAGATGGAACCAGCCATCTGATATTCAGGTCTGTAAAGTAAAGACATTGTTTACAGATGTATTCTGATGCTCTACCTCGATACCTCATATGTCGGACTGTTACATCGCAAAGTCTACACCTCACTTTCCAAGTCCTCCTGAATCTTTAACATACCTATATTTCGTACTCCAAGATAGTGGCAGATTCCACAATGTTGGGCTACAGTCCAACAGTGAGTTTTATTCTTTAATTTGACAACCTTACCACATAACTTACATCTCAACGTGGGAAATACTCCGACAAGTAATACGGGTTAAGTTCACATATCCAGATACATTTCATACATATTCTTTCCTCAACTACTCTTGGCTGATTTCTCATGTTCTTTACCACTGTTTCACAAAGTTCACATCTCAACGGTTTCTTGACCTCTCACTTGCTGGTATCAGATGCAACCATTCAAAATCACAAAGAACACTACATGTTCTACAATACTTTCCGTCATTTGGCATATCAGATGTCATTTTTTTACCCTTCATCCTAGTATCGCACATTGCACAACGAACCACTCTAGTCCACCGATATGGTCTTACGCCAAACACCATGTGTTTTCAAATGTTTATTGTAGTTCATCATCATAAAATCATCCCATTCTGAGAACTCTTTGCCACAGAATTTACATCTCAAAGGAAGAACACTTCCTTTTTCTTGTTAGGAATGACCTTGCCTAATCGACCCTCACGATTACACTGGTCTAAAAATGGACAAAATATCTTGCCTTTCTTGTTCTCTCCGTTACACAGCCAGCAGATTGTAGGTTCAGGTAATACTCGAAGTTCCTTGAGTGTCTTTTTGAGGAACTCTTTGGTTTCTTCAATGGGTTTTAATTCAAAGGCTAACGGAGTCTCTGACAGGTCGTCTCCCTTGTCCAGATATAATAAGCAACCCCACTTTGCATCAATGCCATATGATGCTTGTAGTAATACACGGTAAATTGATAGTTGTAACTGGTATGATTCGTCAGGTTCAGTCTTTTTGTAATATCCCCTGCCTGAGTATGTCTTTTTATCAGCAATACAGTATTCCTCTCCTACCTTGACCAAATCGTCAAGTGACCCTGTAATGATCATCCGAGTATCAATCTTGTCCATTGCTTCTACCTCTTGAGGAGTATATGCGATGTCTTTCTCGATATCGTAACACATTGTCACTTCGTGAAAGTGTGATAGTTGGGAATGTTCGTGAATTACGAGTCCATGATATAGTATATTTTTTGTCTTGTCTTCCATAGGTACTGGATGATGCTTCTGATACCATACCTTTTTGAGACAAGGACTGACAAAGTCAGAAACGTGAAATGTCCTGATTCTTGACCCAGTTGACTGATTCAATAATTGGTCACGGGCTTTATGAAATGCCTGTAATACGGATTCTTCTATTTTGTCTTTCATATCGTATCTTTCAATTTTTTCTTTTGCACTTTGACCATTTCATCTTCACTGGTCATGACGTAGTATCTTCTCATACACATGTTATCGTTATTTGAGATCCTAGTATATTAAATTAAAATTACGTTAAGTGGTGTCATTGCTGAAACGGAGACTGTCTGGCATGGTTCTCCGTTAAGAGCTAGACCACCAATTTGGTATCAAAACAAGTGATATATTAAATTAAATTTACATTTTAATTTTAAATAATAATTATTCTGAGTCATATCGAGTCAGAGTTGGTTCGTGTGCGTTGGTAGTTTAACAACGTAAACACATATTCCCTCTAGTCGTTTTGACTAGAGGAGTCTTCCAAAGAACATGATTACTGCTATCCCTGCAACAATAAACCCAAATCCTAGAATCAGTTTTAGTATTTCTTTACACCTCCCTTTTTCCAGATGATGATATTGTATGCATTTCTAGACGGGTGTTCACTTGGCTTACCGTTTTGGTTGAATCGAATCCTACCATAATATCGGTATACTGACACACCCTCTTTTTCCAGATATTGCTCTGCATACTTTGCACATGTTGCATTGGCTGGAATAAGCATGGTAATTTCAATACCCCATTTTTCATGTTCAAAGTCTGCTTTTTCTATCCATGCCTTTGTGTTTGAATGAGGTGGGTTGACCCAACATGATCTGTACCATTCTTGTTTTAACCCATCATCTTTTGGTGTGAAAAATGTTCTGCATTTCTGCATACCTTTTCTGGCACATACATCAATTGACGGACTTGTTCCATATTTTTTACATATTGTATCAAACACATCAACTGGTGTTTCCCATTCGTCACTCAATCTCTTAAATCCAACTCCCATTTGACATCACAAACAAAACAGTACAGTCTATCGGCATTGCCAATTATTCCAGATATTTCATTACCACAAATAGGACAAAGTGGTTCGATATGAAATGAAGACTTCACTCCTTTTCCTCCTGTACATCAATAAAGTCTGGATACTCATCAAGAATGTGAACCTTGACAGCACATCCGATACATCGATGTTTCTTGTGTCGTTGAGAAACAATCCAAGTCATTTTTAGACTGGAGCCACAGTTTACACAATAGAGGTCTCTGCTCTTGTTGAAATAAACCAACTTTCTACGGGTAATCTTCATTCGTTCTGTCATGTCCTCATCCCGTTCAGATATGCAACTGCATGGCTTGCAGAGCAAAATGAGAACTCATTTGTCTCTCTTATTGGAGGTCTACAGTACTGACATACACCAGCACTCATGATTGATTTTGTTGAAACCCTTGAATAGAATTTTAGTAATGTCTTGGAGTCTTCCCACCCCATACTTGCTACGAGATCTGCATTGTAGTTTGTTCTTCGCATCCACATATGAGCAGAGGAGTGACGAATCGTATACAGTGGTCGATTCTGATACAACCATCCCTCCTCCCCTCTTTTAGAAATATTGTCAGGATCTAATTTTCCAATCTCTTGATAGAAACTGCGTAACAGATTTGCATATTTCTTTTCTGCAATTTCTTTTTTATCTGACACAATCATCTGATTTGCCTTTAGATCAAATGTCATGTCGACAACTTTTGGATGTAGTATCAGTTTGTCGTATCTTACACCTTGTTTGGATTCAACAACTGAAAGTTGTGCATACTCCAAAGTCTTTCCAGCAACCTCTAAAAATTGCATTTCAACTTTTGGTAATGTTTTGAATAATGTTATTGGTCTGACAAAAGTTTCATGATGTATTCCAAAGAGATTTTTGTATTCATTACCCCCCTCTTTTTCCATAAACTCCAGACCCAACTGAAACTCTTGATCAGAGAGTCTAGTGTTTGCATAGTCTCCACCTACTGAATCATCTGCATAGAATGTCTTGTGGGAATTTGTAATACTGTGACCTAAAAACATCAGAAATTTTCTCATTGCCTTGTCATGTTTGATTAACAGTTTTTCAGGATGGTCTCGTTTCCAAATCTCAACAAATTTCGCATATGTAATCTCTGCTTTTCGTATACTATCCTTGAGGTCTTCAGGATGAGTATCTGTAATCTTACAGATTTGATACAATGGAGAAATTGACGTAGTTGGAAGTAATTTGTCAAATTTCAACTGTGTGATAAAGTCCTTGACGATATCCAAAGTACGAAAATTCTCAGGAGAAGCAAAATACCATTTGGTTCCATCCTCCAGTTTTGGTGGTATGATTGTGCCTACGTCACGCAGTATCTTTCTGTACTTGCATGCAGTTGGCTTTGAAATACCCAGTTCTTTTGACAGTTCTTCTAATGTTCTTGGTCTGAGATTTTCCATTTGAGAAATACTTCTCATAATCCTCATCCGTTCTCTAACTTTCAATTTGATTTCTTAGACTTTATCCAATCAATCACTTCTTGTGGAGCATCAGTCATATCTAATTTATCAAAATCAATATCTGAAATATTGTCATGGACTGCTCTGTCTAACGCAAGTAATTTTGGATCATCCATCACTTTTTTTGAATCCTTAGAATCTTTCAAGTTTTTTGCAAGTGATGATAAAATTATATCTTTGTTTTCATTAATATCATTTGCAATTTCTGACCACTCACTGTTACTGACAGTTGGACAAACATTGTTTCTGATTATTTCTAACTGCTTTAATCTTATGTCTCTAGGGATTGTTTTTGCAACTGAACTTGTAATCATAGTTGTCATAATTTGTATGAATTTTTCTCTATCTGTGAACCCCATTGAATTTTGGGGGTAAATACTACTATTTTAAATTAAAATTACAAAAAAGAAAGGGTAGAAATCAGTACCCGTATGATTTCCAGTCAACAAGACCTTTCGATTTCTTTTTCTTCTTTTTTGTTGGAGTTCCAAACATCATGTTTGAGACAAGTCCAAGTGCTCCTAATGCGACAGCTCCTGTAACGGCTGTTCCTACTATGCCGTCAATATCAGTCATAATTATCTAAATACAATATTACTATTTGAAATTTGAATTTACCAGCCGTGATTTGGATCTTCGCCAACTGGTTCTTGTAATTCCCTATAATTTCTAGGAATTGGCTTCATATTTGGAGCACATCCACAGAATCCACAGATATCTGTCTCTGCTCCAACGTTAACAATATGGCAAGGACAACTACATTTTGATTCTGTCTTTATCCTCATAGAAACTGCATTGGATTCTCTAACTCTTCTTGCAAAGTCGGCTGTAATGTCATTAAGATCGTTACTTTCCATCACTATCGCCTAGTCTTTGCTCCAAAACTTTTTGGACACCGTCTTTTCTTTTGGATCAAGAACATTTAGGTGGGTGTGACCTTTGCATTTACATTTACTACACATAATAAAACTAAAAAGAATCTACTATTTGAAATTAAATCTATTTTCTAAACATGTTAAAGAATGATGCCAATCCCTCTCCTGATGCACGGATACCGTTACCCATGCCTTTGAAAGAACCAACACATGCTTCTCCGAGTGCTTCAAAACCCATAATATTATTTTAAACTACTAGTATTTGAAATTAAAAATATGTTATTTGAAACCGAAAATATTCCAAGATGTGCCTGATTTAACAAGGTCTGCACCAGCAGAAGCACCTGATTTGATACCACTACCTACTCCTTTGAAAGTACCTAGAACCATTTCTCCTAATTCTCCAAATCCCATGTAAAATGTTACAAGTAACTAGTATTTGAAATTAAAACCTGTATTACCTGTCTTCTTGAGTGAATCATGATGTTTTAACAGGTCTTTGTTTCCCTCACTGCCTACTTTGTACTTGTATTTTTTCTCCCCTACGTCAATTGCTCCATACTCAAATCCAGATTTTTTTGTGAATTTGTCATTATAGTTCAACTGCATCCAAGCATTGTTTTTTCGTTTCATGGAAGCAATTGCTTCTGCTTTTGAATCATATAATTTGGTGTCTCTCATGGCTTGACGTTTGCCATATTTGTTGGATACAATGTAAGGTCTCCACGGCATGTTAATTCAAATGAATGACTAGTATTTGAAATTAAAAACATTGTTTGATTTCTTTGTTTTCTTGTTTTTTTGTTTATTCATTTGTCCGAATGTAAGTGCTCCACCAACACCAATTCCTAGACCTGTGAATTTTTTAGCATCCTTGTAAATACCAGTTGGTGTACTACTAAATTCAACTCCTATTTTGTCTCCAACTGTTTTTAAATTTTCATTTGTCACTACTCTTTTTTGTTGATTTATTTTTGCTAGATTAACCATATTTACTGTTCCAGATGGATTCAAATCAGTTTTTGTATACAATGATGCAATATCATTTGTTACTGTTTTGATAGGTGCTGTACTTGCTAGAATGTCGTTTGATTTAGTTTCAAGTTTGACAATGTTTGTTATGTTTGGGTCTACGTCTAATTTTCCCATATCTGATTTCATTACTAATTTTTCAGCTTCATTGATTTCTTTACCTGTAATTTTTGCAACTGTTCCTCCAATTTTACCAGCCTTAATTACAGTTCCAACTGGAGCAACTGCCATTGCTCCCTCAGCTAAAACATTTCCAACAAACCTTGCTGGATTCTCTGATATCTCTTTTGCAGATGCATCCATGTTTGTATATCCATAATCTTTTGCCAGTTCATACTCACTTGGATTAGACAGCCCATGTTGCAAGTCAAGGATTGGTGATGCCATTGCCTTGTCGAGAATTGTATTGTCTCCACCAAGATAAGATGCTCCTTGCTGAGTCAATCCCTGTGCTACGTCTTCCATAGTGAAATTTGGGTTAAGTAAGGTATCCTCTTTGTCAAAATATTGTGCTCTTTCAATTGGGTTCATTGCTGGTGCAGTTGGTACATCTGGAATTATTCTGTCTTGATCCATGACTGGGTCTAGACTGATTCCAGCAGAGAATTGTTCTCCAGCCTGACTGTCTAACCCACCTTGTTGTATCTTGTCTTTGGCAATCTGTATTTCCTGTTGGAGTTGGTTTTTTTGGGAAATCAATCCATCTTCAGTTGCTTGTAATTCACGATATGCTGAATTTTGGATTGTCTTTGTCTGTACTATGTTTTTTTTATTTGAAATTTTATTTACTTCAATTAATTTGAGTTCATCCTTTCTTGTAATCACATTGTTTAATTTTGCATCAATGTCTGCTATCTGTGCTTTATTCTGAGTAATTTTTTCATTATAACTTGTAGTGCTGTAATTGTTTGGAACTGGTTCAACTGGCACTTCAGGTTGTTGAGGTATGTTTTGAGTGGAAGATCGGAGGTTTGGGTCTCCTGAACCTATCTGAGATATGTTAGGATTTTTATAATTACTTGATACTGCTATCTTCTTTTGCCAAGTCTTCCATGCTTCCAGATTGCTCATTAGTTACCAATGGTTTTTCGTCTATTTGAAATTTTAATTTTGTTCTTTTGTATATAATGTACGAGCCAAGTGCTCCAAACAATCCATACATGCCGTAAATAAAGTAATCTAAATCACACACGTTTTAACAGTCTCCTAAAGAAGTCTTTAATGTTTGCCATAACAAGCAAGTCACACATATCTTAGAAGTTACTGATATTTTTGTAAAAGTCAAATTGTTTCTTTAATGCTTTAGAGTTTGCTTGATCATTAGAAAACGGATTAGTTTCAGAAAAGTCTCCAAATGGGTCAACATCAGCATATCCCTTTACTTTCTTTATGTCTTTAGTTCCATCATTTTTGAAGACATCAACTGGATTGAATACTTCATTACCTGATTTAGTTCCTTTAAAGAAATCTTTTGCGTTTAATTCTAATTTTTCGGCTTTTGGAAAAGATAATGGTGTTGGTTCAAAATTCTTTGTTTTGTTTTGTTTCTGTTGTGCAAGTATTGCCTGATATTCGTCTTGTGACAATCTATTACCTCCTACCATGCTTGTCGTAGGTTCAGGAACCCTAACTGGTGGGGGTGTATTTTCCTGAGTAAAATTACGATCTTTGTTTATTTCCACTTTATAATCTGCTCCCATTAGTATCATATCTAAGTCATTTTTTGGAGATGTGTTATTTGCTCCTAAAAATGCTAAATCTAAGTTTGAATTTGGTTGTGTTTGGTTTCCAAAACTATGATGTTCTGCTGTTTTATTTGTCCAATTGCGTATATCTGTTGAATTTCCTTGACCGTTGTTAATAGGACTATGTTGATCAGTAATTGTTTTTTCTGAGTAATCTAAATCTGCTTGACCCTGTGGTGTGACAATAGGATTTTTTGTAACTGTGGCTTTAGGTATTGTTTTGATGTTGTTTACATTGAAAACCATGAATAATATTTTAATATCTACTATTTGAAATTACATTTACAGTTGTTATAATTACAGTGACAGTCTTTACATTCACAGTCTTTACAGATATGATTTCTATCCAAGATCAAAACCTGTAGGAACAATTTCTAGTTTAAAAGTACCCTTAATTCCACTCATATCACTGATGTATTTTTTACCTTGTTCTATGGCTTTTGACTTGGAATCAAATTTAACGTCATATTTCATGATCTTAATCCCACCATTCTTTGGTGTATAGATGATTACTGGCTTCCATTTCATGATTTAATATCGTTTTGCATCTATTTGAAATTTATCACGCTTCTCACGGGATATTTTGTTGAGGTTTCTACGTTTTGTTCGTAATTTTCCTCCACAGTCACGACATTTTAACCAAATAATTGGAACCCACATATCACATCTAGTACATCTTTTACGATTCTGATACCCATTACCTCTCTTTGGTATTACTTGAATAAACATGTCATAAAGTTTCAATTACCCTATATTAAATTAAATTAACTTGTTTTGCACATTTCAAGTGATATCTCTTTGAATTTGCAGAGTTTCTCGGTGCTACTAAATGATCTCCTATCTTAATGTCTTTTCTACACTGCATACATTGTAATATTGGATTTTTGTATTTTCCATTTTGATATTCTCCACGTTTGGATTCTCTGTCTTTCAACCTTCCCATAATTTGAGGAGTTAGTATGTATTGTTTTAACATTTTAATTTGTATGGGGTGGTGGAACATTCCTTGTACCTCTACCGTTACCTCTAAAGTCAATTGGAAATCTAAACTTTGTAAACACCGATGTATATGCCATGTACAATGGTATCCCAAATGTGCCAAGATAAAATAATATTTGAAATGACTCGTATGGAAGAATTTGATTGTCTTGTTGGTTCCAGCTTGTACGGAGTTGATCCTCATATTCATAGTATGACATCAATGCAGTTGCACTGATTATCAAACTGCAAAGCATTAACACTCTAGTAACCCACGGAAATATTCTGTTATGCCATTTCTTCATAACCTTTGAAAACCTTTCTACTTTCTCGTAATCAACCATTCTTCATCTTCTCACTGGCATATGTAGGGAATAATGGTGGTACCCATGCATGAAAAAATAATGCAACTGACATTGACATTGCTCTCCACCAATGTTCTTTGTAGGTCATGTTGTTTTTTTTAAGGTGTTTGAATACCAACTTAGCACTTCTCCAGACATCGTTCCATTGCATCAGATAACCATGTGGAATACTTTGTCCATACAGAAGTCCATGTTGAGAAATCGCCAGTTTTTTCAGATTCAATTACTTCAGGCTGTACAGTTGTTTTACATCCATCCCATATGTTGTTAATTGCTTCTGTTAGTAAATCAGTGTCTGGAGCAATGGTGATTGTTGAACAATACTTATCATATTTGATATTATGCCAGACATATCTTTCATTTGCATCTATGTCTATACTTTCATTTTTTAAAACAGAATCAGCCCTTTCCAAGTATTTGAAATCAGTTGCCTGTATGTAGATATTAACTCCGATTTGTTTTAACTCATTGTCAGGATCAACTGTTATAATTTTCCAATTTGGAAGTTGTTTGTAATAATTCCAATGTTTTTCCATTTTTGGATTTTCTCGCTTGATATCATACTCAGTCTCAACCCATTCTCCACTGACATATGGTATTGTATTATCCCAAGTTTCCCTAAGTTCAGTATATGTTGGACAATTTGTTTTCATGTTGTTTTCTATCATTGTAATACAAGTGTCAGACAGTATGATATTGACAAATTGATTGTTTCCACGTTGTATAATACGATTTTGTATTTTGGCAGTATCAAAAATTTTCATTGCTTCTTCAAGTTCGTCTTCCAATTCCTTTAACTCATTTTTTGCATCGTTTAGTTTCTCATAACTTTCATCATGAAATCTTTGTTCATTTGTCCAATCAGTTTGTATTTTTTTCCATTCCAACTGTGCTTTCTTAAAATCAGCACTTGCCTTGTTCTGATCATCAATATCATCCTGTGTACGAACTTTTACATCAAAGGCATGTCTGTATTTTGTTTTTTCCTCATCATATTCTTCCTCTCCTTTTTCATATCTTTCTTCCATTCTGTCTAAATCCCAATCCCAAGTATCTTTCTCACTTTCCCATTTTCTAATGTTTTTTTCATGTTTGTCGATATCTATTTCCAGTTGTTCAATTGATTTTCTTGCTTCCTTTACTGTTATGTTTGGGTCTACTGTACTTCCACCTCCAATTAGATTGGGATGTGCATTTTTACATGCTGAACTATAACATACAGGTTCATTGTCTCCAAAAGCAAAAGGCAAGATGAATTGAGTCGGAGGTAAAAAGTCCTGTTCTTCATCTGTCCACTTATCTCCTAATTCTGGCAAGTCAATGAATGGATTTTCCACAGCATATTCACAAATCTGTTCTCCAGTGGCATAAGTTCTACAATGTTTGTAGTAAAACTTACACATGTCAGCAGTAAAGCCATCCTCCTGACATGATTCAAAACTAAATTCAGGTTCTATGTATCCATCCATTTCTCCAACTCCAGTAGAAACTATGTAAAAAAATACAGCAATTCCAACAATTGCTACAAGTACACCAATTGATAAATTTGACATTCTTAAATTTCCAAATAATATTACATTTCCATCCTTATCTTTTCTATAGGTAGCCTTTTTTCCATTATCTTTTTTCTTTTCTTTTTCCTTTCGTCTACGTTCATCCTCTGCTACTATCCTACGAATTTCCTCACGTTTTTTTCTACGTTCCCCTTTTACCATTATTTTAAACTCCTTTCTAATATTCCATCTTTACTTCTTTCATGAACACGATTGAATACCTCCCATCCATGTTTGTCAGACCCTTTAACATTTACAGAAAGTACCAATACGTCAGGGGATTTGTCTATAATCCAACTTTCGAGTTTAATTTTATTAGCCCATCCATTGGTTTTAATTTGAAAATACACTGGTCTTGATTTCAACCAAGCCAATCCATCAAACAGATTCCAAAGATCAAGTGCTGAGTATGATTCGAGTTTATTTTTGTATATCTTGTCATGCCATTTACCATGTCTTTTGAACCAAATGTCAGTAAAGTCATGTTTTAGCATCCAATCTTTGGCTTTAATGTTACTGTACCTCATCCTTTGACGAGGATTCATCTTCTTTTTCTGGAGCACCAATGATTTCAATTTGACTATTAATCGTATATTAAATTAAAATAACAAGCCAATATGCGATCATTTGTAACCGATTAAGGAAAAAACTTTATTTCAGAAATTCGTAATTTTTATTATTTTATTATTTTCAAAAAATAGTTTTAAAGTAAAACGGGTTACAAAACACGTTACATATCGGACATTTCATATCTGGACACGAAACATAGGTTATTTAAAGACGTTTTTTGGAGTTTTTAGAATATATTAAAAAATATTATAATTTTATAGATGTTATGAATAATCTACAACATTCTTAATAACAAAAAAGTTGATTTTCCTCAAAATTATGTTTTTGCGATCACAAAAAAAAGGGGAGGAGTCGTAGATTTATTGTCTACGGGCTCTAGATCTTTGGATAGCCAGTAACTGTCTTGATTTTGCACAAATTGTACAAAACTGACGTTTCCGACCTCTAAAATTATCTTTGTTGACATCAAACATAGTTGTGCCACATTGTTTGCATGAAGGGTACCTCATTACTATAATCGCCTAAACCATTGTTGGAACTGCAACTGTATTCCTTTGATAATTAGGTATCGTTTCCGAACCATGTCGTATTGGAGAAGATCCATAAGGTAGTATGATAAGCGAATCAATACTCATCAAGTCCACCTTGTTTGACTGGATCAGGTTTGATTTGTACATCATTCCAGACCTTACCTACTTGCTGACCGTCTCTTTGTGTACTATCATCGTACATTTCACGAAATATTTTGCCAAATGAACCAATTCTTAACGGTTGCATTTCATTGTCAATACAGAATTGCTTGTATGTTTGGAACATGTCTCTTTTTGAAACAAATGCACCAGCAACGTCTTCTAACTTATCATTGACAAACATCTGAATTGGGTCTGCTAAGTTATTCCAGTTTGTTCTGACTTCATTTACTGGCTTTGTGTAAAGAAAGTCTCCTCTTAATCTGAGGTTTCTTGCCATGCGAACTAGTACATGAAATACTAGTGATTTTTCTGCTTCATTTTCACGAAGTTTTCTACCTAGTTCTGTGTCTTTGCTTTCTCCGTCAAACTTTCTTTTCCATTGAAGAATGATGTATCTTCTAAAGAATCCGTCACTCTGATCATAAGAGTATGGGAATTTGTTTGCTGAGAAAATAAACTTTGAACGACTTCTCATTGTGTAAGGATTTTGGTATTTTTTGGATACCTCAATTCCCTCTCCTCCGATAAGTTGTTTGAGTTTCCCAGTTCTTCTAAGTTCGGTACTTTCTACATCAGCACAGATGTTTGCCAACTTTCCGTCAAGTTGAGCAAGTACAAATCCACCCTCTGCGAGTTCCTGAATTGAGATATGTGTTGTGTTTCTTTTTCCATACAAGTCGTCAATATATTCAAGTAACTTTGACTTTCCGTTACTTCCTGAACCAATAAACATGATTGTTTTTTGCAAGTCATTGTCAGAGTGTAGGATGTATGCCATTGATTCCATGACAGTAAACACATCTTCTTGCATGACAGGTGCACTACTGTTCTCTTGGAAACACTCCTTGAGATATTTCCAAAATACTGTTCCATTGAGAGTCTTCTCAAGTGCATCAAAGTCTACAGGATCATCAACGATTCTGTTTTCATCCCAGTTGATTGGAATGTTCCATGTGGTGTAGTTTTGTGGGGAATGTTCTCTAAACTCTAATGTGTCCAGATTCAAAATTCCGTTTTCTAATGTGATGTCGTAGATTGGTTCCTCAATACCATTTACAACCTGTACAGTTTTGTTGAAGTTTTCTCTGAGTCTACCAGTACTTCTTTTGATTTTTGCCAATACATTGTTGACTAGTGTTGTATCTGCATTGATCTCTTCTTTATCGACTGCTTCTTTTACAGTAAAGTCTGCACCAACAGCATTGAAATATTTACCATTCCACACCATAAGTTCTTCAGTATCTGTGTAGGTTGCAAATGTGAATTTTTCTTTGATTGCTTCTGTTACCTTTTCAATTTGTTCTTTTTTTGCTTGTGCTTTTTCTTCAGTCTCTTTAACATGTTTTGCATGTCCATAGTATTTTTTATTATTACCATTTTTCTGATTGGTTTCAAACTGTTGTTTGGCTCCAGCACACCAGCGTTCTACCTCACTGTCTGCTTTAGGTGGGGTACATGTAGCATTAAGATCCATTGCTTCTTGCAAAACCTCTTCATCAGTTTTTTCGTCAACAGAATAACTCCAAAGTGCCACTTTGAATCCATTGTTATGTCTGGAGCCACCACTCCATCCACCTTGACGAAGTATCTCTTGGGTATTGGCATTGCCAATATCGACTTCTCCTGACTCTCCTTGTTTGTGCCATCCTACTTCTTTTAGTTGTTCTAACAACTGTTCCCCGTCAGTTTCCATTACCATGACTTTTTCAGTAACTGAAATTATCTTGTATTTTTTACCTGATGGAAAGTATCCATTGTCTCCATTCTCATAATGGTCAGAACTTGCACCAACAACATAGTTGCCTTGTGATTTGATTTCAAGTGCCTGTGTTTTTCCATCAATCTCTTTTTGTAGATATGATGATGGTGGCAGTTTACCTGTAATTCTGATGTAAACATGGAATCCATTTCCTGACTGAACTGTTAACGTATGATTAAGTATTTTGTCTCCAGTCTGTGGGAATATCTCTTTAAACACATTGACATCTGTGGTATGGTCAAGATCCAAGACAATCAAGTTGTCTGAACTTTCTCCACAGATTACACCAAAGTCTTGGTCAATTGGTATGTCTTCAGTACAGACTTCGGTTTGGTATTTCTTCCAAGCAAACTTCATTGCCTTTCCAGCACCCTTTGGTATTGGAACGCAGTTGAGTTTCTTGGAACGGTACATGTTAACTGTTGTCTTGTCAGTCAAATTTCCAGTATGCCCTCCATCTCTAAAACTCGTTCTGCTCTTGGAACGTTGATTGAATATCTTGGTGCACCAGTGGTGTAATGTGGGTCAGACTTGGAACCCTTTGTCTTGTTTACAAGTGCTGGAGCATATGCTGTGCCTGCTCCGACAAGTTCTGAAATCCTTGCATTAAATGCGTTATCAGATACAGGTGTGCCTGTATCACGACTAAAAGCATCTCTTAATGTGGTTTTTTCATACTTGCCAGTCTTGTATCCTGAACCTAGCCACCAAAACAAAAAGTGTTGATGAAAAATTGATACTTTCCACCAATGGTGTGCGTAGGTGGCACCAACTGACTTGTGTTGAATAACTTCAATGTCACAATCACAGTTTGGACATACGATTTGTCCGTTTGTAATTTCTACTGGCAAGGCTCTTCCATATCCCATCCCTGAAAGGATGGTCTTTCTTTACATTTTTCACAAAGTAACCATGTGTATGTATTTTGTTCAAATACAAATGTACGTTGAACAACGGGCTTCATGTTGTCAACACAGTTTAAAATTTTATTCACGCTTTCTCTCCGACTTGACTCTTGAGGAAACTCAAGAGTTTTGCATCGGAGTCTGAATATACTATTGATTTCTTTATTGTGTTTACATCAGTGTTGAGTAGATTGACAATTGCTAGTCTGAGCAACTTTGATGTATCATCAACAGTCAATCCCTCCTTGTTTAACTTGTCATTAAACTTGGAGTTCTCAAGAACTGATTTCACACAGTCTGCTGTGTCAACTGACACAGAGACAGAAATTGATGTATTAGATTTCGATTGCATGTTCGTAATTATTGTTAGATCTTTTGATGTTAATAAACTTTGAACAGAATTATTAGATTATAATTTTTGTTAGTATAATTTAATATACTCCTTTATTCAGAAATTTTAGAATCACTTTGTTTTTGTTTGAAATTTCTATAAAAAATTGTATTAACAGTATACAAAGTATGTAATATCTAATACTGTTTTATATACGTCTTAGTAAATCTTATTAACTTTTATTAGATAAGATAATATGTTTAATGATAAGGTAGGTTTGATCTCGTTTGCATGTTCGTACTTCAAATCAGGTTTTGTCTACCTTATCACTAACAGAATCATACTTTATCAAACCATCATCAATCATTTTCAGTAACAAAAAACTCATTGTCATATTTTTATCAGAAGCACATTTTTTTAGATTCACTAATACCTTTGATGGCATACGCAGTGAGATATTCTCATCCTTTGGCACAAATCCTGACATAGTATTACCATTCGGAGACAGGGGGAATATAAAATAAAATAATTGTATTACATTCTCTCATGTTTGATTTTTTCTAAAATAAATTTCTCATATTCTTCGTTTGATATTTCTAGTTTTTTATTCTCAGAGTTTAGACGTTTAATCTCATCAGACAATGATTTTGTTGTTTTTGCATCTGTAAATATTGCCAAGTATTCATCTGACTTTTGCAGATACTCTTTTTTTTGCTCAATCTGTATTCTGTTGTACTGACCCATGTACACTGAGTGTCCAGCAACACCGTGTCCAAAACCATAATCTACACGATTCAACATTGTAACTGCAAATGAACGAAAACTATGGAATGTGAATTTGTGATTTCGTGATGTCTCTTTTCTTTGTGCAAGTATTCCATATGTTTTTGGATTTTCCTTTGCCAATTTTTCACAAATCTGTGTAAACATTCTGTTTTCTTGTTTTACTGCATTTGTTATACTGGCATCTTTTCTAAACAACGGGGTTCCTCTTGGTGTTGACTTTATCAACCTCTCCATATCTTTTTGAATTTCTGCTGGAACCCATGTCTCTCTTGTCTTTTGTTTTTTTGTATACTTTGCCTTTAGTTGAATCTTAATTCTAAAGTAAGGTTCTCCATCTAACACTGGATTGAGTTCATCATCTACAAACTTGCAGTCCTCTGGAGTTATTGTTACGCCCTCTCTACCTCTTGTTCCAGCACCTGATGCAAACCACCAGTATAACTTTCTGTTTCCTGTGGCACGGTTTAGTATTGCCTTGATAAATGGAATTGTAAGTGGCTCTGGCTCCTCATCATCAGGTGTTGGTATGTTTAATTCAGGTGTCAAGTCTTCAGTTGCAATTCCCTTTAGTATTCCAAAATATTTCAACGGCTTTCTAATTTGTGATATTGTATTTGGTATGACTTGTGGTTTGATTGCAGGGGTTTGATTCGTACCCTTACATTGGACACATCTTGGTTCCTTTTTACCCCAGTAACAACGAGGACACGGTCTTGATGTTATGAGAAATTCAATGTACTTGTTTAACATCTTGACACATATGTCTAGGTATTGTTCAGAATCCAACTTGTCTTTTGCACTTAACATCTCAGATACAAAATTTGAAAACTGTAAACCATTGTCCTCATTTAACATAATTTTGAAATTGTTAAAGGCACTGCGACAGTTCTTCATCGAGTTTGGCTTGACCTTTAATTTTAAATCCTGATAAAATGACTCTTCTGTCTTTTCTTTGTTTTGTGTCTCGTTGTACAGTGATTGAACAAACGAAGACATGCTAGTTTTTTCTCCTGATCGTATATAGAATTAATTTAACACCAGTCATAAAATACCTATTAAGTCGAACCTCTTTAGTAACATCATAGGAATAAGTTTTAGGTAAAAAGGGTCGACTTAGTACATCTATCTTTTCTTGATTTAATGTTATAAAATTGGTAATACAAAAAACCATAAATCATACGTTGTAAAATAGTTAATAAAAATTAACAATAATTATTTTTGACAATCATCTGAAATTAAATCTGTGACCTTGCTTGTCACGTTTTTCTTGTTCTCTTCGTTTCACATCACTTCTAATTGGATTGTATGAAAAGAACTGTGGCTTGCCTTTTTGTTGCAACGGTTTCTTTGTTGGATGTTCCTTGTAGTCGTCTTTTTGTTGGTATGATCCTAGTCTGTGTCTTAGACCGTATCTGTATCGCTGGTCTTCTCCCTTACCCCATTTCTTTCCGACATTTCCAGCAGTAGTTCCAACGTACAACGGCTTTCGTTCCTTGTTGTACAGTTTGTAATTGCCAGCAGTGTTTGGAACCTTTTTGAGATTCTCTTTAGTTAACTTGTATACCCTACCTGAACGCAACCAAGCCATTACCGTCTTCTTCTCCTACCACCACGACTGACACCTACTCTTCCTTTTGGTCTAGTTGTACCAAACTGTGCCTTTGCACGTTCCTTTCTGTAATACTCTTTTTCTATCTCATTGTATTTCTCAGTTTTTTCTTTGTTCTCCTCCTCTAGTTCAGGAATGACAGTCGTATCTAATTTGTCAGGCTGTTTAAGATACTCACTAGGTGTATTTTTGATATATTTTGCATATGCTTCCTTGTCTAAAATCTTAATTTTTCCAAAGTTGTCACGCCTTGCAATTTTAACTCCGTTAACTTCAAATCTTCTAGTCTTGCCCTCGACAAATGCAATTGCATTTTCAATGTTTTGATTTTCATTTGCACGATAACCCCCTACATCTGCTTTTATCGTTGATATGTTTTTTTCTACCTCCATAATTCTTTGCTGTGATGCTTTTATGCTTGATGTCTGTGTATTAGCCCATTCATGTTTTGAAAACTCGTCAAGATTCTCAATTTTTGCTTCAATATTTGCACCTTTAATTTTTTCAACTGTTTCAAATAATGCTTTGCCCTCTGCTCTTTTTTTCTTTGCCTTGTTACGACTACTTGTATTTTGACCAGCACATATGTGGTATGGTCTACATGAAATCCATCTAGCACTGGCTTTACTTTTGCTTTCTGCTATTGGCGTTAGTGTATCAACCATGAGTGTTGGATCAAGTAACTGTATATTTTTAGAGATGTTTTGTTTTTCTGTATCTAGAATCTGTTGCTGTGTTGCAACATCTTTATCAATAGTTGAAATTTCTGATTGCAGTCTTGTTACAGTCGGTGTGATAAAACTGTCCTGTCCAGTTTTTTGATATTGTAAATAATTTTGTTTTGGAGCATTATCATCCAATGTTGTGGTTGCATCAATTCTAAAGTCGCCTACAATTTTGTTTTTCAATGCGTATCTAGCATCGTCAGTTGATCTGATGTTTGTTACAAGTGCCGACTTGTATTCACCCATCTGACCAAACTCATCATCTGTAATTCCATAGTAGTTATAATCCTCAAGTTCTGGGTTTGTTTCATAATATGTAGAGTATTTTTTCTTCTTTTCTTGTGATTTTTTTATAATTTTACCATACAACAAATCCATCTTCTCCCCCTCTGGGCGAGTAGTTGCAAGAACATCCTTGTATGTGGATGTGTCAACTGTTCTATATCCTACAAGTCTACGACTACCGTTATGTGTCCAGTATCTTGGAACTTGTTTGCTTGATGCAACGTCTACGACTGACACGGTTCTTTCAGGATCAATCTGTGCATGTTCTGGATCAACTTCCTTAGCCCAGTTGATTAGTGCTGTTTTACTGTGATAGTCTTCAATAATTGATTTTGGATCTGCTGACAGACTTGTATTCCATCTACCTCTTCTTCGTCTAGTTACTACGACACTAATTTTTTCCCTGCCAAGTTTAGATTGAATTTCATTTGCGTATCCAATTGTTGGATCTCTTCCTATGTTTGCAAGTGCATTTTTTACCTTGTTTCTTGATGCCTGTTTTAGTCTGGCATTAGTGTTGGCTTGGTTTATCTTTTCTTGTTCGGTCTGTGCATATGGTGTATTTTTTATTGCATCCTCAACTGCTCCACCTCTCATTGAGTCAGGTAGACTTGCAACTGCCACCCTAGCATCCAGTATTGCTTGAACCTTTTTTTGGTTATTTTCAAACTGTGTTTTTTTGTCAGTCAATACTCCACCGACACCATAATATGATTTGGCTCGTTGGAGGTCTTTGTTATTTTGAACTGCGTTAGTATAATTTACATTTGCAAAATTAAATCCCTGAACTCTTTGACCCTGTTTGTTTTCTTGTGGAGCCATTCCAATCAAGGTGGCTCTGCTCTTCTCCAACGTACTTCGAGTCATGTTGACTCTTCTGCTTCCCCTGCCGTATGCTATGTTGATGTTGTCTCCAATACCCTCTGTCAAATCAAACTTTACATCTTTAACATTATATCCTTTTGAAGTAAAATTTCCACTTATCTCAAAGTCTGGCAGTCTATCATCTTGCACTGGCTTGCCTAAGAACGGATTATCAAATTGTTGTTTTTTATCCTTAGCCTTTTTCTCTAACTGTCGTCTCTTTTTCTTGTCCTTATCTTGTTTAGCCAATTACTTTTGTAGGCATAGCGACTATTTGAAATTTAAATTAGGGTACTGTGTAAACACTCCATGATTATCGAAGATATATTTCGAGACAGAATAGCCAAACTCAAGGCAGTAAAGGAATATTCTGACAAAAAATCACTACCCAACTGGAAGATTCCAGTGATGCACAGTTTCATGCTGTGTCTGCTAGGATCTGTATACACAGCAAGATTGCTTGTAAACCCCATGTTGGAGGGGAAAGTAGATGATGCAGTACTTGCATTTATGCCGTTGATTTTGTTGTTTGGAGCATTTCTAACTATCATGGATCATGTGGCAAAAGTCATGGTCTGGATCAACTGGATTGTAATACAATGTATTATGAAAGTGATATCAAGAGTAGACACTAAAATCTGGCGAAAGTACAAAAAAGAGGACTTTGTTGCAAACAAAATCTGGAAGGTTCAGATGAGGTTTCAGAAGATGGACAAGGTCAACCGTAGGCGTATGATAGCAGTAATGATCATGTTTATGGTAATGTGGATGAGTTACAGAATTATGTACTAGCCTTTGCCTTTTTGGCACGGTATTTTCTCATGTATTCTGCTATCCTCTCTTTGTTCTTTTTTTGATAACGCTTCTGATAGGCAAGCATCTTTTCCTTGTTCTCCTCATAGTATTTTGCCTGATACTCTGTATAGTCTTCTCCAAGTTTCTTGTTACGCTGACGAGCCCTACGGATCATAATGTCCTTGTTCTCCTCATAGTATTCCTCGTTGAATTTCTTCATGTATTTTCGATACTTTGGATCAGATGCGTATCTCTCACGAATATAGTCTGCCTTTTTTTTCATAACTTCAGGCTTCTTCCAGTACTTTACCATCAGCAAATTTTTTTACCACAGCCTTTTATTAAAACTTATTAAAAAAATAAGATTAATTTGTTATAGAAAGAATGAGAGTGTGTTCTTTCTGGGAACAGCACTACTCGAAATTTGTTGTGTTGTAACAGGTAACAGAGAGGTTTGCCAGAGGTGCTTTGTAACAACTGTCGTTGTAACACTTGGAACATCTATAATTAATCTGTTAACTTTCATTCTTTTTTTGCTCCACCATTTCTGATAACAGTTTGACAATCTCTACCAGTCTGTCGTTTATGTTCATTAGACTGTAGTTAAGTCGTTTAATTGAATTATCATCCCAACTCATTCTTCTCTCTCCCAAGCATATCGCCATACAAAAGAATGATTAGGAAATTCTCTACTTGAGTTTAATGACGAGAATATGTTGTCTTCGTTGCCGTCAGGTGCTTTATAATTTGCATACTTTGTACCTTTCAGATCATCTACTGCAAGAATCTGTCTAGTTAAGTGTGGGTATTCTTTATCCCAAAATTCCTGTTCTTCCTTAATCATTTGTTGTTCATTCATTCTTTTCTCTCCTCAAAATATTTTTTCCAGTATGGGGTTCCAATATTTTTTATAAATGCAATAACATGGGAACCATACGGATAAAGATAAT
>Ga0233413_10000302_pt1 | contig 24471 bp, 41 predicted proteins | sample Na_anoxic_6_MG_FD_189019 | JGI IMG/M metagenome (GOLD analysis project Ga0233413, IMG submission 189019) | Seawater microbial communities from Saanich Inlet, British Columbia, Canada - Na_anoxic_6_MG | ecosystem: Environmental > Aquatic > Marine > Inlet | place: Canada: British Columbia...
TTAGGTGAACCCTATACAAACATTAGACAAGCTGTAATGGAATTGAATAAGGAGAGATTAGAACTTATCAAAATCATACCTAAGTTCAGGAGCTTATAATGGGTTGGGTAGAAGCCAGTTGGATTGATCAAATCATCACCAAGACTGGTCGAACTGTTAGCAGGACACCTGCAACAGTAACAGATGACTGGAAAGGTGAAGAAACTTTGGCGGATGGGACTCCAGCTGATATCACAGCGGTGTTCCTAAGGAAAGAACAGTTCATTAATATTGATAAGCATGGGGAACTCGAAGAGGGTGACGCATATGTCATAGTTGCCGACACACAGGCATTAGTAAGAAACGATAAGATAACAGTCAACTCTGTAGTGTACAGGGTTGGCACAGTGATCACCTTTTATGGTGATACAAGCAACGCGACGGCGATGTACAAGTATGCTAACTTATTCATAGTTAGTTAAACCTCATAAGTGTGAGGGAGGAATCCAAGTGGTAGACAAGAAAACATTATTTTTAATAGGGAATGATCTAGTGACAGCTCTTTCTAATAATTGTCCAGTTAATACTGGCGCTTTAAAGAATAGTATTTGGTTTAAGATAGATGGTAATGACATTATAATTTCTATGAAAAAGTATGGTAAGAATGTTGAGTTTGGAACTCCACCGCATGTAATCGAACCGAAGAAAGCAAAGGCATTACATTGGAAGGGAGATGGTGGCGACATTTTTGCTAAGAAAGTGAACCATCCCGGAACAAGACCACAACCTTTCATTAGAAGTACAATGAAGAATAAACTACCAAGCATATTACAAAGGAGAATGAAAAATGGCAACTCTTGATATTACAAACATAAAAGATGAAATTTTAGTATGGCTGAGAAACAGCGATATAATTGCAATTGGAACTCGTGGAGTGACAACTGTTACAGAAGAATTTAATGGCGATAATGTTGAAGTCAACTTTACATTAGCACAAGCTGGAGCTAAGAATGTAAGAACAGTTACAGTGGGCGGAGTAGCAGTGGCATTCGGATCTGGTTATACAGTGGCATACGGAACTTCAACAATAGTAACATTTGCAACTGCACCTGTGGGTGGAACTGATAATGTTGATATTACATATGATTATGGTACAACTGGAGACAATATTTATCCAGACTTTCCTAGAGATGATATTACAATTTCAAGCTTTCCGAGGATTGGGTTTGATATAATGTTCATAACAACTGAAGATGCGGGGTTTGGTAACAATAGCGTGAGTGACATCGATATTGACATCATTACATATGATGATAAGATTAGTGATGTTGAAGACTACATTGACGCTATCAGGAGCCAATTGATCACCGACAGGGATGGGTTCTATTATCTTAAGAGAATGATTCCAGTTGGCACTGGACCTGTAATCAAGTCTGCAATGAAAGGAAATAAGGTATTTCAAAAGAACCTGTCAATCAGAAGTATTTTGAATTATGAGAAAAATTAAAATGGATGAAAAACAATTTGATGAAATGAGAGAATGGTTCAAGGATCTCAATAAAGAGATGCGAGAAGTTAAGATCTTACTTCATCGGATGTTGGAGAAATTACAATGAAAGTCGAAGACAGACAAATCAAAGCAATGTTCATAACTGGTGTGGTAGAGATACTCACTGGTTTATTCACAACTTGGATGAGTTGGGAAATTAATTTCCTAGGTTATCTTGGTTATGGTATGATCGTATATTCCATGGTATTGGGATATTATGTTCGCAACAACAGGAGGAAATAAAAATGGCAAATACAGAAAAAATAGCTGGTATTGATTCATACTTAATATATGGAGCGGAGTCAACATACGGCACAGCAGTGGCACCGACATTATCATTTGGAGCACTGGTTCAAGATGTAAATCCGTCAATGAAAAACAACATTAAAAAGTTTAGAGGTTTCACTGATGGTTCAAATAACGGAAGGGATGTTTCACATGTAATAGGTGGTACATTCGAGGTAAGCTTTTCAGCTAACATCATCCCATTATCATGGGGATGGTTAGAATATGTGCTTGGTGCAGTATCCGGAGCGGGTACAGTGGCGAGTCCATATGCATATGTAGCAGCAAGTTTGCCTGTAGGTTTAACAGTTTCAAGTAACATTAACAACGATACAACTGACAGGGAAAGCAAATATTTAGGTTGTGTTATCAATCAAGTTGTACTTAAAGCAGCAGTTGGAGAAGCAGTTACAGCGTCAATTGATTTCTTGGCGGGTGACATGGCAAAGGATGCAACAATTGCATCAAATGTAGCATTACCATCACTTGAACCTTTTTCATTCGTGGGTGGAACAATCGAAATTCCAAATGCGAGTGCAATCAGTAACATTATTGATAGTGTAGAAATAACAATCACCAACTCAGCTGAAATTAAGTATGGGTTCAGTAGAACCACAGCAGCGAGAAACTTTAAGGCAAGAGATTATTCGCTTAAGTTTACAGTGAAATACTTAGATGAAACTTTAGTTGAGAAGTTTTTAGGAGCTTCAGGTGCACCAATAGCTACCACACCAGCAGCGGATGCTACAGTAGCAATCAGGTTCCAGAACGCAGCAAACCATTATGTAGATTTTATCTTTGCAAATGGTTACATTGAAGATTTCGCAGAAGGACATACACTGAATGAGATGATCACAGAAGACATTACTTACACAGCGAAGTCGCTGACAGTTAATGAAGTAATCCAATCATAAGCGTGATAGGAAACACAAAATGAAAGAAATAAAAGGAATTCCAGGACTAGATCCGGAGGTTGTAGTTACAATTAAGAAATTTAACTATGACGAAAAGTCGCAATTACTTGGTAAGACATTAAAACTTAATGTCACATCAAGAACAAAAGAGTTTACAACTGACTTTGGAGCTTACAGGTTATATGCTCTAGTGTATGGTATCGATAATGCACCATTCTTTGGGGTGGGTATTGATAAGTTACAAGCTGTCAAGAAGCTAGATGCCGATACAGGAGACCATATATTTGAAGAGATTCAAAAGTACAATAGTTTAGAAAACTTGGATGAGATTAAAAAAAAATTAAGTTAGTAATGAAAGGGCGGAGTAAAGATCAACAAGCAACCGAAATTGTTCACCAAGCAATGCTTTGTAAGATGTTTGGATGTACACCCTCAGTATTGAGGAAGGAAAGCTATGAAGATCTGATACTCATGAGCTTGGCATACAACGAAATCGCCAAAACAAACCCTATGTTGCTATTTGTATGAGAATATGACAGAAGACTTCCAAATAAGAGTGAAACTGGATGGTTCAGGAAAGGCAACCTCCACTGAGACAGGTGTAGCTGGCAGTGGATCTCAAGCCCAAGCAGAAGGTGCATTCAAGAGTGTGCTTGATGGTATGGGGTTGGGTGCTGGAATCGCATTACTCTCTGGTTTGGTAGATGGATTCAAACCCCTTCTTTCTATGGTGGCAGCGTTGACAAAGGTTGTAATGTTAACATTGATGCCGATCTCGCAAGTTATAATGGGATTATTATATCCTGTTCTATTAATAATGAAGCCAATAGTGTTGGCTGTCAATCAAATAATGATGCCGTTTCTTACTCAAGCCATGGAGTTCATGCGTGAGGGGACTGAAACAGGCAACGCTGGAATGGTTGCTGCGGGGATGACAACTTTAATGGCTGGGTTGAATGCTGTAATATTATACATGTCATCTAGTTTGATGACCTTTGTAACAACTGCATTCTTAACAGTAGTGGCTGAAATTGTTGGGTTGATAAGTGATGATGGAAAGTCATTCATCACAGACCAAATAATTCCAAACATACAAGGCATAATGGAAACTGCCACAGCTTCGGGGATAGGTGCTATTGCGATGCAAATCACAAACATGGGTGCTTTATTAGGGGCAGACATGAGCAGTTTTAACGCTAATGTTGTTTCAATGATAGATGGCGTATTTCCAAACCTTAGTGATGAGTTCATTACAGGATTAGAAGAGGCTTTGGCACTTACAGAAACAGATGGAATCAAAGCTGGGTACACAGCATTATTAGCAACCACCGCAGATGAATGGTCAAAGTATAGCGTGGCAGCGTCACAATCTATTTATGATGCTTTCTTTGATATGATAACAGCAGTGGGTAGCGGTGAAATATCATTAGAGTTTTTAGGTATTGAAGAGGAAAGCTTTTTCGGAAAGTTATTTGATACAGTGAGGGAGAATTGGGACTTAATTGGTAGTGTTGTGGCACCTCGTGCAACAGCTACATACAGATTATTAACAAGGTCATAATAAAATGGTAGTGAGTGAAATAAAATCAATTGCAAAGGGCTTGAAGTCGGTCTTGTCAGGTATGAAGGTTGGCTCTGGTTGGGGTATAATCTTAGAGATAGCCGATGGAATGAAGGGGCTGATGCAAATGGTTGGTGTTTTGTTAAAACTTATAACCAATCTAATGTCACCAATCGCAAATGTTATCATGGGATTGTTATATCCTATCTTATTAATATTAAAACCACTTACAATTGGATTGCAACGGATAATGCAACCATTCTTTGAGCTTGGCTTAGAAGCCATGAGGCAGGGTGCTGAGCTGATGGTTGATGGCGATCTTGCTGGTGCAACTGAAATGTTCGCTGCGGGTGCAGCTATCTTGTTGGGTGGGCTTGGAACTGTAATTGCAGCTTCAATGTATACAACTGTCACAACATTCGCAAGTTTAATCTTAGAATTAATGTTGCTTATCGCAGGAACTATAATTCCTATTTCTGAAGAGAAAAAGGATGAGATCATGGAAGAGGCACAATTAATGTGGGGAACCATGTTCGGAAGCTTCTTATCAATGGGAGTTGACCAGATTGCGGGACTTGCTAATCTGGTTGGACTTGATACAGCTGTCTTTGAAAAGGATGCTAAGGAAGGAATATTTAACTTTCTTTTGGGTGAAGATGGTGTTGAAAAGTTGTTGACAGATGAAACTCTTAATTATACAGAAATCCAAGAAGTGGCAATCAAAGACATGTTAGGTACAGGATCAGTTGGTCTAACATCTACAACACAAACATTAGCAGATGATCTAGGAAAGGCTGGTGTTAGTAAGGTTAATCAAATTTTAGCAGAAGCGCGAGAGAAAGCAGCAGCGATTGTAGCAGCAGCTAATAGTCGTGCGGAAAGCATAACAAGCTTAGGAGGTTTATTATAATGGTAAGCGTAGCAATAACAAATGGAGACAGCGTAGTTTTTACATTCGCAGATGGTGAAGTGAAAACAGTTAGGAGTGAGATAACATCTCAGGTTGATAGTATTCCGATGCCTGCGAGCGCACCCGCAAACACGATCTTGTTGGATCTGGGTGGCGTAATTAAAAAGATTACTGTGACAGGAACATTGTTCGTGACAGCAACAACAAGGACAAGCGTTGGAACTGTGACTTCATTATTAGCACAGAAACAGTGGTTGGAAGACTTAATGGATGGCGGACAGACTTCAATGTTGTTTACATCTAATTTTGAATCATATTCACATGATGGAACTGGAAGTTGGGAATCAACATCTACAACTCAGGTTGTAGTACAAAAGCTAACATTCGCTGAGAATGAAGGAAACCCTAACGAAATTCCGTTTGTAATGAATTTAATGGTAGGAACTTAAATATGGCAAGCCCAAAGTTGAAATATGTAGAGATTGATAGCACCGATGTAAGTAGTTATGTAACTTCTTTCAAGGTTACTCGTACTAAGGACTCTGGAATTACAAATGCTATAATATCATTCAACACTAATATTTTAACAGTCATTGACTTTGACGAAAACAATACATTCCACGAGATCGAGATTTGGCGGGGGGTATCAGCTGGAAATGAAGACAGAATCTTTAAAGGGGAGGTCTATACTTTTTCCAAAGACGGGGTTTTCATTACGTGTCAGTGTAAGTGTGAACTCTACAAGGCAGTCAGGGCGTCAGTTACTAAGTCATTTGATTCTAATATAGATACTGAAGCTGGAAACTTCAGTGAGATATTTTCAACTTTAATGGAAGATTATGCAGGATTAACAGCTGTTGTGGGTGGCACTGTACAAGACTATGGAACTACTCATATCATTTCAAAGTTCATATGTAACCATGCCGATGTGTTTGAAAGGTGTGAAATGCTTGCTAATGCTATTGGATGGCAATTCTATTACAACCCAGATGATGATAAGGTTTATTTTGAAGAGAATGGATTTCCAGCTGCTTCTACAACATTAACAGTTGGAACTAATGTGAGTAACAATCCACCATGGGCATACGATAAGTCTGCAATGATTAACAAGTATAAGATTATTGGGGGTGAAGATCTGGTTGAAACTGATGAAACCTTTGATGGAGATGCAGCGGAAGACACGTTCACATTAGAGTTCACACCTGTTAGTGTTAGGGTTACAGTTGGAGGAAGCTTACAAGTTGGAGGTAACGATACAACATCCGGAACCTTTGATTATCAGGTAGACACTGAAAACAAACAAATCATATTTGAATCTGGATCTATTCCAGGAGCTGGTGTTGGAAATGTTGCAGTGACATACACTCACAATTTACCAAGACCAGTGATAAACAGCAACCAAGATAGCATTGACACTCACGGAACCTATGAAAAGGTAAGCTTTGCCGTTGAATTGAGAGATGTTGACGATGTTAAAACATACTGCAGACAATACATTTCAACTTATAGTATTCCATTCCAAGTTTGTAATGATGTTAAAGTTGTAGATGTGTCTGATATGTTTCCAGGACAAGCAGTCACAATAGTTGACACCACACACAGCATCAATAAAACCTTTTACATTACCAAGACCGAAATGTATTATCCTTATGTGCCTGATAAGTTAGCTGTTACAGACAGCAATTCAGCTGAAGAAGACTTTGGAACCACTGTTAATGATAGGGTTCGAAGATTAGAAGAGGCTATGGGGCAGAACCAAGATGTTTTAATTCATTTGTTCGATGGTACAAGAACCATTAAATATCGGAGAAGGTATGCCAAACTTAACAAGAGAACCGCAGCTGGAACTGATATGTTTATCCTAGGAAACCCAACTTATGGTGTTATCGGAACTGCTAAGTGGGGGGATCAAGACATGGGTGCTAGATCTACTGAGTCTGTACATCAAGGCAATGATACTTATAGAGAATATTTATATGATTATGAGTTTGCAATAGATTCGAATGCATGGACAATTCAAGATGATTGTGATTCTATTGTTTGGAGTGTTGGTGGAAATGGAATAGCACCAACATTAAACTATAATGATTACAAAACTGGTACAACCTCATTAAACTTACTTATGGGTGCGGGTGGTGGCTCTTCCACATGGTACAAAACATTACCAGGAACATTCGATGGGACTGGAAAGGGTTTCAGATTATGGGTGAGAATTAGAGATTCAACAGCGATGGCTAAATTTAGTGCGATGGGAAATGGCTTACAAGTTAGAGTTGGAAGTGACAATGCTAATTATTATTATTTTGATAATCCACTTGGAACCGCAGAGCTTATTACTGGTTGGAATTTATTAGGGTTTGACTTTGCAACCGCAAGTTCAATAGGATCTCCCAATGTGGCAGCATTAGATTATTTAGAGGTTAGAATCATACCAGAAGGTGCGGTTGTCACATTCACAGATGATGAGATAATTATGGATACTTGGCTGACTGGAGATTCAGAAGCTAAGTTTAACATGAACAATAACAGAATAGACTTTGAAGCTGATGATGTATGGTACAGCGATTTCCTATTCAAAGGAACACAGTTCACTTACGCGACACTAACAGTTGGAAGTGTTACAGGCTCATTAGCATATGCGGTGTCAGCTGATGGTGGATCTACATGGCAAGCTGCAACCAGTGGAAGCAGAATTACATTATCAAGCACAGATACAACAGGTGTTAAGTTAAGAATAACTGAAGATGCATCTGGAGCAGCTCAGATAAATGATACAACAGATGTATATGGTAGAGTTAGTGCACCACACTTGACACTACTAATGGAGGTTTAAAATGGCAAATGGAAGTATAATAACAAATAACGGAAAAAAGGTTTTACTTAATCGAGCATACAAGTCATCACCAGATTACAATCCTATCAATCAGTTTAAGGTGGGTGTTGCAAATGGAACTCCTGCAGTTTCGAGCACAGACTTAGACACTCCAGTCCCTATCAATGGATTTGAAGTCACAGATGATTGTGAAGCTGCAGATTGGGTTGATGACGCAGAGATTACAACTGCATTAAATGCGACATATTTTAAGGAAGGAACTTATGGTCTTGACTTAACAAAGGATGCGGGTGGAAACATTGACGCTACAACTGACAAAACAACCACTTCGGTAGACTTTACAAGCAAAGATCTATGGATGTGGCTTTACATTAAAGATGCGACAATGTATGCTAAATTGAATGCAACTGATTGTGTGACAATTAGGTTTGGTTCAGACAATGGTAATTATTATCAATATACTAGAGATGCAGCTGACTTGGCAGTTGGATGGAATTACATAACATTCAACACTGGAACTGCTGACAGTACAGTTGGTGCTCCTGCAATTGCAGCTTGCGATTATTCATACATTGGAATCAAAGCAGACGCAGCTGGTACAGTTTGGGCTGTCGATGATCTAGTGATGGATCACTGGAGAGTTGCAAGCGCAGATGATTACTTTGAAAACATTGACGCTGGTTATCCGGTGTTTGATGAAACTAATAATGAAGTTGAAATACAGGCAACATTAGCGACTACAGATGCAAATGGATTTAACATTGATGGCTTTGCACTTTGGAATGATGACGCAACAGAGTTAATGATGTCAGAGGACACAATCACCGATGAGAGTAAATCAAGCACTGATGAGTTTGTTTGGGTGATAACAGACAGGGTTGAATAATGGTAGCAGCAGAAAACATATGGTCAAAAACAAACGGAAGCTTTGGATATGCTTCTGACGGAAATTACAGGGCAGGTTGGATAGTAGAAGCCGAAGCAGGTGAAACTATCACAGCAGGCAATGTAGTCTATGTTCATTTGACAGATTGTAAAGCATATGTTTCTGACACTGGGACTGCTAATGATATTCGAGCAACTGGAATTGCAATCAACGGAGTTTCAAGCGGATCTACTGTTTACTTACAAGTTGGTGGCACATATGATACAACTGGATTAACAGACAAAGAAGATTATTATTTGGGTGCTGCAGGTGCAATCAGTACAACTAGAAGTGGAGTAAGAATTGGAACTGCACTAAGCACAACCGAACTGTGGATCAACATCATACAAGACGATAGAGATGCAGTTGGAACTGTCAAGCCGACAGTGCCAGATTTTACAGGAATACCAAGCAATAATTTAACAGCGTTTTGGGTGGCGTGTGCAGGTCAAAGCTTGAGTGATACTGAGAGTCCACTCAATGGACAAACCATACCAGACTTAAATGATGCTGCGGGTACTGAAACTTTCCTTAGAGGAAATACAGCATCTGGTGGAACTGGTGGTTCAGCAAGTCACAGTCACAGTGCAAGTTCAGGTGCTTCTGGACCTGGAAATATAGGAGCTGCGACATCGTGGTTGACAAGTTCAAACACAAATGGTGCAGGAATAGAACCAGAATATTATGATGTAGTATGGGTGATGAAGGTAAAATAAAATGGCAGATGAAGGAGAATACATAAAAGCGACAAATGACACTGTTTTCAGCAGTGAGTTTAATGGAAGTATTGGAAAGATTGTTGTGGTTGAAGCTGGAGAGAACTTGACAGGTGGCAACACAGTATATTTTAAACAATCAGATGGAAAAGCTTACAAGTCAGACACTGGAACTGCAGATGATATCAGAGCAGATGGAATAATATTTAACTCACCAACATCTGGAAATGATGGGTATGTGATAACTAGGGGGTTATACCAAACTACAGGGTTAACAGCTAATACTGATTACTATTTGGGAGCAGCTGGTGCTTTGAGTGCAACTCCTTCAGGGGTTAGAATAGGACATGCAACATCTACAACCGAATTATATTTAAACATTATACAAGATGATAAGGATAAGGTTGGAACAGTAAAAGCTTATTTGAAAGACTTTACAGGGATACCAGCAAACAACATGACAGCCTTCTGGGTTGAATGTGCAGGACAATCCTTATCAGACGCAGAAAGTCCTTTGAACGGACAGACAATACCAGACCTTAACGCAGATGCTGGAGCTGATCAAAGGTTCCTAAGAGGAAACACGGCATCTGGCGGTACAGGTGGAGCTGACTCACACAGTCACGGCATTTCAACAGGTTCATCATTAGGATGTACAGGACAATTCCAACCTGCTGGAAGTACAGGTGGAGCTTCAAGCTTACCACCATATTATGAGGTCGTATGGATTATGAAGGTGAAATAAAATGGCATTACCAGACAATGACGGAACAGATACAGTTGATGCAAATGATATCAACTCAGAATGTGGAAACTTATTATTAGTGGAAGCTGGGGAAAACTTGACAGCTGGGAATGCAGTTTACATTCACTTGACAGATGGAAAGGCTTACATTTCTGATACAGGAACAGCTGCAGACATTAGAGCAAATGGTATTGCTTTGGCAACTGTAAACTCTGGCGATGATGTTAATGTTATCACTAGGGGGCTTTATACAACATCAGGATTAACTGGAAATACAACTTATTATTTAGGAGCTGCGGGTGCAATCTCAACTACAAGGTCTGGAGTAAGGATTGGCTATGCTGAATCTACAACCTCCCTATATATAGACATAGACCAAGATGATGAGGCGGTTGTGGGTACAATAAAGGCTTATTTGAAAGACTTCACGAACATCCCAGCTAATAACTTTAATGCTTTTTGGAACGAGTGTGATGGGGCTGTATTTAATGACAGTGAAAGTCCACTGGATGGACAAACATTACCAGATCTTAATGGGAGTGTAGCAACTCAAAGATTCTTGAGAGGAAATGCAGCTTCCGGAGGTACAGGCGGAGCTGCAAGTCACAGCCACAGTTTAAACACTGGCTCTGGTGATGGAATTTCGTGTCCACCAAAATCAACACCCCCAGCAAACACTGGAAGTGCGAGTAACTATCCTAAGTATTATGAAGTTGTATGGATAATAAAAACGAAATAGGAGGAAACACAATGGTAAAAAAATTTAATGCAAAGAACTATTTAGCTTCAAAGACCTTTTGGGGTGCAGTTGTAGTAGTTGTAGCAGGTATAATGGTATCATTAGGATACATTGAAGCTGCTGCGGTTGTAGGAAGTCTTGGTGCAGGTCTTGGATTGATCGGAGTTAGGAATGCAGAAGGCAAACTGACTTGGAAGTAGTAACTACTGACGAGTAGAACGGGTAATAAATACCTTTAAATATGCTAAATCTTTAGTATATAACATGAAATTCGCTATATGCGAGGAGATAAAATATAAAATGGAAACACGTGAATATATTTCATGGGTTCTGGTAGCATTACTTGCAATTGGTGTCGTTGGTTTGGCACTGACAGCAAACTGGGAAGAAACTCCTGTTTGTGAAGAAACTGTATGTGTATGTGAAGGAGCTAGTGAAAGTTTTTGTGCAGACTTCATCGAAGACTGCCCTGTAGTTGAACCTGTGGTTTGTCCAGAGGTAAACGAAACACTGTGTGTTGACTTTGTTGAAACAGTCGAAGATGACTTAGCAGAAGAAAACACAGCGAGAGAGACAGCAAGAGATGAAATCGAAGCAGAAATGTCAGATGATGATTTTGTTGAAGATGTATTTGACTTCTTGGTTAATGATCTAGGATTAGATGTTAACGACGAGGACGATGTATCGCTTGAAGATGCCGATGGATTTGAATGGAGTTATGATTGGTCAGACACCGAAGATGGTGAAGGCGAAGTAACTGTTGAGTTTAAGGCATACTACACAGAAGATGGTGACGAAGACGATGAGAAGCTAGAGTGCTTATTTGTACTTGAAGACTTCGAAATTGACGGATACACCTTAACTGAGCATTAATTTGCTCTCTTTTTTTCTTTTTTTTTAAATAAATATTTTTATAAAGTTCTAGATCTTACATATTAACACTTATTAGGCAATCCCTCCCAGTGTTTACTGGGATCGGTGCAGGGGGTTCTACCCCCTCACCTCCCCATATTCTCAAGAACCTATATCTTTATATAGGAGTATTCTCTAATATATACTAGGTTTTAAGCAATTAAAACCGAGGAGAAAAACAAAATGGGAAATGCAAAAGATGAACATGATGCTTTGTTTAAAGCAGCATTAGAAGCAGACGCAGTCAATAGATGTGTGGAGGACTATAAATATGGGAGATAGAGGAAACATTATTGTAAAGTATAACGAAGACATTGTTTATTTATACACCCATTGGGGTGGATCTGAGTTATATAGTATATTAAGAAGAGCACTTGGCAAGAAAGAAAGGTGGGGAGACCATGCTTATTTAACTAGAATTATATTTTGTGAGATGGTTAAAGATGATATGGAAGGCACAACTGGATATGGTATCTCATCAACAGAAGGTGATGGTGGAACTGATATTGTTGTGGACGTAGTGAAGCAGACAGTTCAAGGACAACCATTTGAAGACTTTATTAAAAATGGTTAGAGATAAGATCTGTGTGTATTGTGGAGAACCCATGAGTTATGAAGATTGGAGGGATTCTACATTCAAACCCAATGAATATATGTGGAAGCGTAAAAAGTATTGTAGCACTGTATGTTGTGGGAAAGATCATAGAAAACAAAGGAGAGTGAAAATGAGTGATTATGTGTTTTATTGTAAAGTGTGTGAAACGGAAACTGGGTTTAAAATGTTACCACCCGACATGCAAAGGTTTCCAAAGAACTATACAACTGTTGAATGTGTTGAATGTGGGTGGAGATGGTGGACTAAAAAATGATAGAAGGAGGAAATAAAAAATGGTAGAACCGAACTGGGACAAGATTAATGCAAAGAAGCGTAAAGAGATAATGCTTGGGCAAGCAATGAATCAAGCAAAAGATATATTGATTGCTTCAAAAAAAGAATATACTTTTGAAGATTGGGATGCGTTGGAAAAGATAGGAATTGATGAAGAGAAAATATATAAGGAATGGGCAAAATTATTCTTCAAATGGAATCGAGAGATCTATGATGAGGCGATTAAGAATGAGTGAAAGAAAAAGGATGACCCAAGATGATTTTAGAGATCTGGAAGTTGTTGTGACACAATGTATAGGTTCAGGCGGAAGAAATTATAACACATTACATCCTGGAGATGTATTCTACACCTGCAATTGTAGCTTGAAATGTCCGTATCAAGTAGAAAGGGAAGACTTAAGACCTTATTGCAAGGCTGCGGTGTATGAAACGGAGGTGAGATGATGACATGGACAGCTTGGATGAATGATGTTCACAAAGCAGGGTGGACAAAAGACATAATCAAAAGAAAGTTTGAGGAGGCAAAAGATGGAAATCAAAGACTTTAGAGGTCTACCTGAAAAGATTAAAAACCTTAAGATGGAGATCATTACAAGAAAAAGGGGTGCAATGCTGAGAGACAGAGAACTGGAAGGTGTGAGAAGCCGTCATAAACTCGCTTTGGCAACTAGAAAAGGAGATGATGGTAAGTTTATCTACCCAAATGAGAAAGCGCGTGAATCAGCTCTAATATTGACACTGGGAGCTGACAAAACATATCAGAAAAGCTTGACTGATAAGGATGACAACCAATATGAGTTGGATCTGTTGGTCATAGAGCTTGAAGGTCTGAAAGATCAGTTGAGAGTGGAGTCCATAATACTGCAGTTTGCTGCAGACTAAAATGGAACCAGAAATTGCAATGCTCAGGGTGACTTTTTTACTCTGGGCTTTGTTGTTTTTTATTATTTGGGCAATACTAGAGGAGATAGACAAATGAAAAAATTAAAATGTATCTGTGGAAAAGAAGTTGAAATGAGCAAACAAGACATTAAAGTGGATTTCATTCAATTAGAAGAGGTTTGGATGGGTGAATGTGAGAGTTGTTTGAGAAAATATGATCTATGGGTGTGTAATAAAAATGGAAATAGATGTTAAAAAACTAAGTAGAGTTACATTAGTTGATAAAACTGGCAGAGTTTATGAAAGATTTGGAATCAATGTATATTTGCTCATATCCGATGAAGGAAGAACATTAAAAGTGTTTGTAAATAAGAAATCATAGTGGGTTCCCATCCCCCTTCTCAATTCTGCGGGGGGTTGCCATTATGACTTAAGATCATAGTGACACAATGAATAAAAAACAACGAAAGCAAACAGCTAGAAAGAGGCTTGGAAGTAAATGGAAATATGGAATCAAAAAGAAAGTTAAAGATGACAGACTACTATAAAGTTAATACGAACACCGACCCTTTAGTATAATAAACTTTATAAACTGTCTGGGTCACAGTAAAAATGGAGGTTGATAAATGTATAAAAAAGATAAACTAACAATTTCTATTGATGAAAATTTAAAGAAAGACTATAAGGATTATTGTGAAAAAGAAGGCTATAAACTGAGTAGTAGAATCTCAGTGTTAATATTTAAGGATATGACTTATAAAGATGGTGAAAAATGAATGAACAGCAAAAATATATAGAAGTTCTTAGGAGAGTGACCACTCCTGAGATTAAGGTTGCGTTAGATTGTTACAAGCCTAAAACTAAAAAGTATGAACCAGGATTTAGGCATAACATTGACATGTACAAATTACACGATGAGAGGACAGCGTGTATTAATGAGGTTATATTTGATTTTGATTATTCTAGTTATGTTAAAAATTTTAAACAAGCGCAGAATGTTGTTGAGACATTGAAGATGCGTGGTATTGAACCCTATGTGTGCGCTACAGGCGGAAAGGGGATTCACATTCATATATTTTTTGATAAGATTACTTGTAAGCGAGATGAAAATAAAGAACTTCTTAAAGATGCGTTCAGCTATGGGTTGACTTGGAAGCATATAAGGTTGTGGCTTTGGAACTCTATCCTTGATGAGGCTGGCATTGAACCTGAACACAGGGGCATGGGCAAACAACTCGATTCATTTCCGATGAACTTTGACTACTTCGCGGGTTCTACCCGATTGATCAGAGACATTGGTGGAAGGAAGCATGTTAAGAATAGTGATGGTGAGTGGACTAAATATTACAAAACCTATATTCCATTAGATGAGTTTACCAAGAAGAAGCCTGTTATAACTAATATTGACCAAGTTAGATTTCCAACCGAGATTAAACTGTTCAAGATTGGTGAGCATGAACTGTCAGGGTATCTAGAGAACTTCATTAAAGAGGCAAAGGGTAATGAGTTCAGAGAATTTAAGAATGAAAAGCTTCCTGTTAATTATAGAGATCTGGATGGGGTTGCTAGGATTAGGGAGGGGTTGGGTACAGGTCAAAGAAGCTTGGGTGCATTAACACTATCCATAGCTTGTAAAGTAGATGGTTTGAAGATCGAGGATGCAACTATTATATTGAAAGAGTATGTTAAGAGCTGTGGGCAGACCCAGCATAAGTTTAGTGAAGGTGAAGCATTACAGTGGTTAGATTGGGTTTACACTCAAAACAACGTGTTTTGGAGCTGTGCACAGCTCAAAACCCTAGGATTACACAACGAATACGACTGTGAATATTGTAAGTTTAGGCATAAAGACGCGCTGAAGTTCTTGACAGCCACCGACATACTCAAGAAGATAGAGGAAGTGCTTAACTTCGAGATCGTGGGTGAGATGGAATCCAAGGCATTAATATTCTTATTATTACTAAGCAAAGACTTTCCATCTCATACGGGCAAGCCCGATTGGAACATTATCAGTGATCCACAGAGTCAGAATGTTATCCTGAGTGCTGACAGTTCAAGTGGTAAAACCTATTTGGTGAAAGCTATATTGAAGATGTTTGGCGAGAAAGATGTTGACTACTTTGTTATAAGTAGGATTACCAAGAATGCCATCAACTACTTTACAGATGTTAATATGGATGGCAAAATTATATTTATCGAAGAAATGCAAGGACTCGATGATGCAACCTCTCAGTTGAGGTTGTGGATGTCTGAGGGTTGTCTTACCTTGAACACAGTGGAGAAAGTTAAGAATGATGAAGGTGTTGAAGTGAATACCATGGTCACCAAGACCACCACTGGACAACCTAGTTTTATAACATGTCAAGCTGAGGGGCTGGTGAATGATCAACTTAATAATAGAAGTTGGGTTTTGAGCACCGATGTGAGTGATGAGCAAACTCAAATGATATTAAATTTTCAGAATGATATGAACCAAGGCTCGATTAAGATTAACAAAAAGAAAATTAGAATGATATCCGATGCGATGAAGCAATTAAGACCATACCATTTCAAGATACCATTTGCAGATCACGCTGCAATGGGAATACCAACTGGTGACATTAGGGTGAGAAGAGATTATCAGAAGTTTTTAACCCTTATCAAATGCAGCGCATACTTACACCAGAAACAAAGGCAGATCATTAAAGAGAATGACCAAGAGTTTATAATATGCACCATCCAAGATTATGATATTGCTAGGTTGTACAGCAGTGGTATATTAGGTGCAACATTCAGTGGTTTGACAATGATACAGCTTAACCTTCTAACCTTCTTAAAGAAGTCCAGTTTTAACATGGAATTTGAAATAAGAGATCTTCAGCGTAACTTGAACAAGAGCCAACCTTATTGGTATGGTCAGTTAAAACAGCTTGTAGATCTTGGTTACATTTCTTGTGAAAAGAGTATAGGAAAGTCAACAGTTTACAGTTTAGTTAAGGAAAAAACAGTGAATTTGATCAAACTTCCAACAGGTGAAGAGCTTGCCAAAAAGCTCTTGACTTCTTCTTGAATATATATATTACAAGTGCCGACCTATAACGAGCTTGAAAAAAACCGACCTATTACTCTTTGGTAATAATACTTTTACAAAAGCGATATTACCAAGAGGTAGTACAGAGGTTTTTCAAAACCTCGTTATAGGTCGACCTTCATGCTACCCGAATTCAATAGGAAGGGCGGTTGAGTACCTATTACAACACCTTATGAGAGTGGTCACGCAAAAATGATCGATATATATTTATACTATATATACTACTTATATTTATGGATCGATTATTCTCAAGTCGCTCATCTCATAGCGTGTTGTAATAGGTCGGCACTTCAAACATATAGGTTGTAACATATAAACTCAAGGGTATAAATATATATAAGCTAGTAGTAGCATCAACATGGTATGGAGGTGCTAAGATGGTGAAAAGAATTTTTGTAATTGTGGATGATCCCGAGCACGAAAGATATGTTAAAGCCAAGGGGTTTAGAACTTGGAAAGATGTGATTGAAAGGGGTGTGGAAAGCATTGAAAATGATGATCAATGATATGCCAAAACTACACTCTCCCTTTGTTAGAAAGATGATTGACAAGAGGTATGTTGTTACACCAGAAATAGATGAAGATTTTAAATGGGTGTTTGAAGATGATGAGGTGATAGCAACTGAAAAGCTGGATGGGACTAATGTCAGTATAATTATTGAGAATGGTAAGGTGACAAGAGTTTTTAACCGAAAGAATGAAATCCAAATATTTGGTTCCAAACAACGATTTATAATTGAAGGTGTTATGAATGCGTTTGATCGTGGGTATTGTAATTTTACTGATGGGCAATATTTCGGTGAAGTGATAGGTCCGAAGTTGCAGAAAAACCCGTTGGGGTCAAAGGAACATTTATGGATTCCATTTGAAAAGGTCAGAAAGAGTTATTCATATAAATCATGGGGCAAATATCCTAAAGATTTTGATAATATATCAACATGGTTCAAAGATGATTTGTTTAGTTTGTTTGTAAGACAAAGATCGGGCAAAGTGATCAAACCTGAAGGTATTGTCTTTTACCAACCATCAACTGGAAAGATGGCGAAACTTAGAGTTGATATGTTTGATTGGTTTGAAGGAAAGAGGCATCGAAAATGATGATTTATAGATGCCTTGGGTGTGATGGTGATTGCTACCAAACCAAGGAAGATGAAGATGTTTACATTTGTATCGAGTGTGGAGCTACATTTGATATTGATGATTACTTATAGTGGGGTAGCTCAGTCTGGTCGAGCGCAGGACAGCACCATCATAAAATATCTTGATGGTCCGTAAAGCCTGAGACACTGGTTCAAATCCAGTCCCCATATCATAGTCACGGCGAAAGCCAAGACAGGAGAAAAAAAGATGGAAACAAAAAGCAGATATGAAGTGTTTGCTCAACTAGAAGAGCAAAAAAGAAAGTATATTATTGAAAGAGATTCATTCGCTGGGTATATTTCAAACAAAGCCAGACAAATAAAACAGTTGAAAAGACAGCTTGAAGATCTGGAAGAAGAAAGAGCAGAGATAATATCACAAAAGGCTGAAAGAGAAGCTATGCTTAATAAGTTGATAGCGTCCATAGACAAAAGCATGGAAGATTTCAATTCAGGTAAAAAATAATAATCTCAGAAAAAACAAATAAAAATTTAGCCCCTGCCTGAGATTCCACCGATATAGGTATATAAAAACATCTGGAAAGCAGGGGATGCTTTTCATAGTCACGGCGAAAGCAGAAAGCTAAGTCAAGACAGGAGACAAGAAAATGAGTATAAGTTGGAGTGAGGCAACAGCCTCAGACAGATTTGTTGGGTTCGAAGAGAACGAAGACAAGGTTCTGGTTATCCATAACTGGAAATTAGAAGAAGTTGAAAAGTTTGGTAAGAAGGGAATCGAGTTCTCTGCAGAAGTTGTTGAAGAGGATGGCAAAGATTTGACTGGATTAGAAGAGCCAAAACTATTGACAACTACAAGCAGAAGACTGAAGAAAGCTTTGAGACCATTGGTTGAGAATGCAGATCCGAAGACGCCACTGAAAATTAAAGTGCTAAAGATCGGTGATAAGTTTGACACCCAGTACAGTGTCAAGCTGGTGAAGTGAGGGGGTATTCCCCCACTTTATAACATGGAGGTTAAAATGATAGGTGAAAAAAGTCAATTAGAATATTTATTTAAAAGACAAAAGAATTATGATAGAAAATATGGTATGTTTGTTAATATCATAGAAAGTGTGGTTGGTCAAGAGATTGATGTGCTTGAATTGTTTGGTGGTGTTGGCATACAAACTTATTTGCTGGATTTGTTTACCAAGCCAAAGTTTCATACAGTGGTTGAAAGGGACGAACACTGTTTAAGAATATTGGGTTATTTTAACAAAAACAAAGATGTGATTGAAGGTGATGCATTTGAATATGATCATGACTTTGAATATGACTTGGCAATATTAGACTCTGGAATGAATAAGAGTAACACTGACAAGCACATTAAACTATTGAAGAATGTGAAAGCCAAGAAGATCATCATTACAGAGACAGGCGTGTACAATGTTAAGTTTCATAAAGATCTTACTTATGAACAGTATTATAAGAATGTTGCAAAGAGGTTGCAAAGTGCGGGGTTCAAGGTTGAGCGTATAGTCTATGAATGTAACTTTGGGATGATACTGATCAACCAAGAGCATCAAGGTGGGCTGATCATTGAAAAGAATACATACACCAACCTATGTTGGCGTGATTATGTAGAGCTTATCAAGGACGAGGCATACGATGAGTGATGTTTACTCAATGCCATTGAGTGTCACTTCGCAATTTTATTTTTGTCCAATGCCATTGAGGTTAGACACTTACAGCGGATGCACTAATAACTGCTTGTATTGCTTTGCAAACAACAGCATGCAGAAGTACATGAACACTGATGGTGATGTTAAGCTGGCAACCTTACACGATGATGAGTTTGTTAAGGCGTCAACATTACAACACGTCAAGAAGTATTTTGACATTGCATTCGAAGGTGCACCCAACAATTTTAAAGAACAAGAGGGGTGTGCGATTGAAGCACTTAGGAGAAGGATACCCATACACTTCGGTGGAATGAGTGATCCCTTCCAACCCAAAGAGAAGAAGTCAAGGGTGACATTAGAGGTTCTCAAGCTTCTTAAAAGTTACAACTATCCAGTTGTACTCTCAACCAAATGTAAGCTTATCATGGAACCCGAGTACAGAGAGATCATTGACGATTATGAAAACTTTGGCTTGCAGGTCAGTCTGATTGATACTAGGCAAGAGGTCATGGATCTTATTGAGCCAGGAGTTGGTAAGAATAGTGTACAGGATCGGCTTGATATCTTAGAAACTTACAAACACAAATGGACAGCAATCAGGATACAGCCTGTCATCATTAACCTTAATGAGCCAATCATTCCCGACCTACTACAGAAGTGTAAAGATCGAGATGTCAACCACGCGGTGGTTGAAGGGTTGAAGTTCATGAACTCTAACAAGACAGCTAATATTGTTATAAGTAAAGCATTCAAGAAGATTACAGGCGAAAGCTTTGACTTGGCTGCGCACTACAAAGCGATTGGTGGAAAGGTGAGTGGTAATGATATTGAACTGCCGACATGGCGTAAGAATGTGTATGTTAAGAAGTTTAAGAAGGTGTGTAAAGATCTGGGCATCACTTACGGGGCTGCTGATAATGATCTAAGGCTCGAGGGTGAAACTCCGTGTTGTTGTGGCAATGAACAAATGCCAGGATATGATAATGTTTGCAAACATAACATTGGATATGCGGTGTTCAGAGCCAAAGCGAAAGGGGTGCCAATCACTTATGACCTGATTAAAGATGAATGGTTCTGGAAGGGTGACTTTAGAATGATAATTTCACAGGACAAACTTTCAAGGAAGCTTGGGCGTAGAGCCACGAGGGACGATTCAAACATTCCGTTGATGGAATGCTTCATGAAACAGTGGAACAACAATGGAAAGAATAGTCCTTGCCAGCATTGTTCAGTGAAAAAAAGGCAAAAGCTTGATGAAGATGGTAACAAGACCTATATATTTAAAGATGATGGAGAGATGAAAGAGTTATTGAAACCAATCAACCAAAAGACATTGTTCAGTTTTTAGAGGAGGTGAAACATGTTAATATTCGATATTGAAACACAGACATTCGGAAAACCAAACCCCAAGAAAGATGTATTCAAGTACATGGGTGCGTACAGCTACATTGACAAGAAATATTATTTCTTGGATGATAAGGATGAAGTGAAAGAACTGCTAAAACGACACAAGATAATTGTGGGGTTCAACTCATACCATTATGATGAACCTATCATGAAAAGGTGTGGCTGTTGGGTGGGTGGTCACACTCACCTAGATCTGTACAAGATCATTAAGAAAAGGTCAAACCTTCTTAGGTGCGAGAATGAGAGTAAGTCATTAAGGAATCTGGCGAAGTTCTTTGGTATGAAGGTACAAAAGGGTGAGATGGATTATGAACTCTTGAATAAGCCTGCAATTAGCCAAGAGGAGTTCTATACCATAAAGGAATATACGCTTAAAGATATAGAAGTTACAAAAGAGTTGTTTGAATATATATACAATTTCTTTGAACCCTTTAAAGAATATCTCTCAAAGTATGATCAAGACAGGTTCAAGTGGCTGACCACTTCGACTGGTGCATATGCTTACAAAGTAATATGTAACATGACTGGCATTGAAGAGGAATACTCTGACATCCGTGAGGGTGAAAGGTATAAAGGTGGCTATGTGAGCTTGCCAACTCAAGCTGAAGAACACGATGATATCCTTTGTTATGATTTTAATAGTTTGTATCCGCACTGCTTCATCCAAGCCAACTTGTACTCTCATTCATGTAACTGTTGCAAGGAAGAAGATAAGTGGACTGGCAATGAGATGTTTCCTGTGACTGGAAAGTATTGTATTAAAACACAAGGCAAGATTGAAAAACTATTGTTAGAGATGTATAAGAAAAGACAAGTCTATAAGAAAGATAATGATAGGCGTGAATATGTTATCAAGATCATCATTAATACGATGTATGGAATAAGTGGCTCTCCACTATTTAAGAATTTATATTCTTACAAGACTGCTTCTGACTGTACCCTGATAGCGAGAAGGTCAACCAAGTTTGCCAGAAAGAAGTTTCAAAGTGCTGGGTATGAGGTTTTATACTCTGACACTGATTCAGTCTATCTTAAAGACCCATTCAAAGATCCGGAAAGGTTGAAGTTTATCAAGAAGCATATTGTGGATACCATTAAGAAGAATCTGCCATTTCCCGCAGAAACATTTGACATGGGTGTTGATGATGAAATTAAACACATTTGGTTCTTCAAGAAAAATGATAAGTTTCTTAAGAAGTTTTACATTTATGTGACTGAAGGTGGCAAGGTGAAAGTCAAAGGGCTTCCGATGATTAAGAATGATAGCTCTAAGGTTGGATATCACGTGTTCAAGAAGTACATGCTGGAGAGTGTCAAGCAGGGTGTTATTAAGTTTGACTATGAGAATGTTAAACTGTGGGTTGATAATGAATTAAGACTGAATTTAGATTATGTTGTTAGGACTTATAAAGTTAATTCGTTTGAAACATATAAGAATGAGAGTCAATTACAAGCACAGATCTCTAAGAAGTATGGTGCTGGTGTTCATTACCTGATAGCAAACAAAAAGGTGGGTGTTGGCAAGGGGTGTCGTTACTGTACCCGTGAAGAGTTTAAAGATGCCGAGCTTGGCTTTGATGATTTAGTGTTGACTAAGTTCTGGAGTGAAATGGAAGTGTTCTGTGACATTCCAGTTATTAAAAAGTATAAAGTTGTAGGACGCAAACAAAGAAGAAAAAAGGCACAGCTTTCATTGGAAGCGTGGTGCGATCTAGGAGAATAAGAAAATGAATAAAAAAGGACAAGGCGAAATGCTTGTGGTCGGGGTGATAGTAGTTTTTATCATTGCAATAATAGTGGGTGCAATGTTTGTCATGCCAATCTACAATGTATGGGCAAAAGAAAAGAAAGGTGAAGCGTCATTAGCAGAAGCAGAATGGGACAGACAAATACAGATTGCTGAGGCAGAAGCTAATCTGGAAGCGCAGAGCTATAATGCTGATGCTGAAATAATCAGAGCAGCAGGAGTCGCAGAAGCAAACCTTATCATTGCTGGTAGTTTAGATGAGCAATATTTAAGATATTTGTGGATACAAGGATTGAATGATGGTAGCAGTGAAGTTATTTATGTCGCAACTGAAGCGGGACTACCAATTCTGGAAGCTGGAAGGCTTTCAGAATAAAGGAGAATAAGAAAATGGTAAAAAAGAAGAAAACATTAACATTAGCGAGTGTGAACAAAAAGGTCGATAAGCTATGGGATCTATGTAGTCAATTTGAAGACTCAGTTAACACACGTGACTTATTAACAAATGAAGTTATGAAACTGCAAAGCAAGATAGATAAAAACCAACACAGGATTAATGTTGTTCACAATATATGGGTTTTAGTGATAATTTTACTAACATTAATAAACATAGCGGTGAATATCTTTTAAAATGGATATTGTGGTTGATAGTAGGGAGCAAAAACCTCTCTGGAAAAAAGACATTGAAGTCAAAGCACTCAATGTGGGTGATTATAGCCTGAAGGGATATGAAAATAGGATTGCAGTGGAAAGGAAGTCACTGCAAGATCTCTTTGGTACTCTGGGCAAGGGGCATAAGAGGTTTAAGAAAGAATTGGAAAGAGCTGATGGGTATGATTACTTTGCCATTGTAGTGGATGGATCATACTCAGATTGTAAGAATAAAAACTTTGCGGGGTCATTCTACTCTAAGATGAAAGGGTATGTTATCATTAAGATACTGTTCACGTTGCATGTGAAGTATAAGATTAACATCTTTTTTACATCCGGCAGGGTAGAGTCAAAACAGGTGATAAAAAGTATATTTGAAGCGTATCTTAACACAAAGAAGTAAAGCTTATAAAGGAAAGCATACCAATATATAATATGGTGATGGATGTTCTGGAAAAGAAGGCAACAACTTCTGTTAGTGTTAAAATTAAAAACCTGATGTGGTTGGATGAACAAAGAGAAGCTGATCCCAAGTTTACATTTAGCAAGTTTGTTGATAATGCCATTGACAAGGAGAGGAAGGGTGGAACTAAGGTTTAAGAAGATGAGGTGTATGTTCTGTGGAATGTCGAAGTCGAACACGTCAAAAGCGCTTGGTAAGTTTAAATTATATTATAATCCTAAAAGGTTGGCGTGTAAGTGCCTGACCTGTGGAAAACGAGTCTATTTAGACTTGATGGAGGAAAATAAAAATGTTGAAAGAAGTAGTGTATGAAGTAAAAGAAGGAGAAATTAAAAGGACGCAAGTTTCAGAGTTTGATAGTCAAATTGAAGGTGCGATGATTGGTAAGAGTGAATCAAGACAAACCATGACAATCATTGATGTGACAAGTGCAGCTATATTATTGCAAGATCTTGAAAAACAGTATGAAACCCTTAAAAAGAATAAGGAAGGGTTTGATGATGGCTTGAAAAAGATGGATGACTTTGATGATG
>Ga0233413_10000303_pt1 | contig 24460 bp, 26 predicted proteins | sample Na_anoxic_6_MG_FD_189019 | JGI IMG/M metagenome (GOLD analysis project Ga0233413, IMG submission 189019) | Seawater microbial communities from Saanich Inlet, British Columbia, Canada - Na_anoxic_6_MG | ecosystem: Environmental > Aquatic > Marine > Inlet | place: Canada: British Columbia...
TTTCAACTTGCAGAAATCAGAATCTATGATGGAATATTAACGGCTAGTGAAATTACTGCTGTACGTAATGACCTTAATAATAAATATGCAATCTATTAATGACAGCTTTTGTAAATGTCTTTTAAATTGCTTATATTATAGTATACATTTAAAAATAAAACAAGATGCCTCAAGATTTTACAAGAAATACAAATGACAAAGCTGTATGGAATGATTCAGATGTTATAGCCATTCAATCAACGAAAACTAACGGTGATGTAGTGTGGGAGAAGACTACAGTTCTTTCTCTTAAAGCTCAGCTTGCACTAGGTCAAACAACTACTAAAACTTTAGAAATAGGTGATTGGAGTATACCAGGTAACCGCTTTACGAATGTTCTTCACGGATTAAGTGCTACAGAATGGAAAACAATAAGAGCTGTTAATGTTATAGTAAGAAGCGATGCTGATACTAAATATGTACCTTTAGCTTCTATAAGTGCTTATGCAGGTGTAATAGATGGTGGTGTTACATATATAGATTCTAGTGGTATACAAATATCTAGAACAGATGGTGGAGAATTTGATAATGTAGCATATTCTACAACATCTTTTAATAGAGGATGGATAACAATTGAATATACAAAAGATTAATAATAAACAATAAATAATGGGACAAGGAAGAAATGCTAATAGAGAAGGGGCAAGGAGCAACGAGCTTTATGTACTTCAAGCTCTAAATCGTATAGAAAATGCCATTGCAGGATCAGGAACTGCAGTAAAAGTTCCTTTATTAGAAAGAATATCTGGAGCAGCAACTTCTAGTGTAGCTTCTGGAAAAAGTTCTGTTAGTTTTTTTAATGCTGGTCCTACAGATGCAACTATAACAGGTGCAGTCTTAAAACCTGGGGAATCAATCACATTTGATGCAGGTAATGGTGCCGTTCTTAGTTCCATACTTTATGAGACAATAGCAACAGGTGATTTAGTTATAACAACAATAACATAAGTTATGGCAACAGATATAAAAAGAGAACTTCCTAACGATGAATATCAAGCAGCAACAAATGCTAATAGCCCATCTTTAGGAAACCCATTTGCTACAATGGCTGATACAGGTGGAGGCAGTGGAGATTTACTTTCTACAAATAACTTATCAGATGTTGCCAATGCAGTTACTTCATTATCTAACTTAAGTGGAGAGCCTGCATTTTCTAAAAACACAGCATTTAATAAAAACTTTGGAACAACTGCAGGAACAGTCTTAGAAGGAGATACAGTTATACCAACAACCGTATTTACTCCGACTATCAACTCAACTAATATGGTTGAGGTTTCTCAAGAGTCAGACTTTGGTACTGCTATTGGTAGCATTATTACTTTAACTACCAATACAACGTATTTTGTTAGAGGTATAGTGGATTGTTCTAATAGACTTCTTGCAAATACTGAAGGAATTTCTGTTGTTGGGTGGGATAGAGATAAGGATGGATTAAACTACACAGGTAGCGGTGGAGATTTCATTACTGTTACTGACGTAAACTTTGAAATGCTTAATCTAAAGCTTTCGTCAGGAAATGCGGTTGCAGGAGAGGTTGTATTAAGAGCAAGTAATTTTGATTATGTTAGTGGAGCATATAACGATGGTAGATTAAAGGTTTTAACTCTTATAAACTTACAGTTTAGAGGTTGTTATGACGTTCACCACATAGAAGGTTTTGATTTAGTAGATATGCAAAACTGTTTATTTTGGTATATACAAGCAACGGGTATAGGCTGCCACTTTAAGAACTGTTCTAAATTACAGATAACAAGTTGTGAATATGTAAGATGGTTTAGAGAATCATCTATACTTGGAACTCCTCCAGTTACACCAGGAGGTTGGGCTACTGCTTCAATGATTGAATTACTTGCCAATGGTGCAGGGAATGGATTTGGTGCTGTTAATATTAGTGGCTGTATTGTTCATCCACAACAGGAACAAAACGGAATAGCTATTAGTCCAACAAGCACAACAGGATTTGGTACTATTGCATCAAATACTTTTATTGGTGGACCGTTTACAACAGGGAAAGTTAGTTTATTTGATTATAACGTACAAAATACCTATATAATTCAAGCTAATCAAGGATTAATAAACGGTAACGCTAAAGGAACTTTAAGTATTGTTGGAAATTTAAACGACTTAGATACGGGAACTACAAACCCACAAGTATTAGCAGAAGCAAACATAGATACGGCGAGTTTCACAAATAGTCCGACATTTCCCTTTCCCGTCAGAGTTACTACAAGTGTACCAAATTGTTCCTTTACTTATAACAATAAAAACAACGGTAATTTCTTTGTTGTAATCACAGGAACAGTTGAAATGTCAGGAGATGGATTTATAGCTTGTAGAGTACGGTCAGGTGGCATTCCTATTACTTATTCAATAGGTTATCCCGAAATAAGACAAGGGAGAGCCCAAAACTTTAGTTTTAGCGTTATAGGCTCGGCTGTAATTGGAGATGTATTTGATGTTGAATTTGAATCCTTTAATACAAGTGGAGTATCTACACCAAACGATATTTTAGTTAGAGAGTTTGTTTTAAATGGTTATCAATTTTAAGTTATGACACGAGTTTTTGAAATAGTAGCACAAACAAAATCAATCTTATTTCAGATTGAAGGAATAACTTTAAACATTTTGTCTTTTGGTTGGATAATATTAGATGTAACAATGGATGCGGTAGGAGGCATACCTACGTGGGTTACTGTACTTATTGGTTTGTCTATTGTCTTTTTAAATATAGCACGAGGAATTGCTGCGTTAAAAAACAAAAAGCCAAGTGAATGATAAGCAAAGAGGTAAAGGACTCATTAATCACCTACGCTATGGTTGGAGCTATTGCATACTTGTTTACAGGTATTGGCGAAGGAAAGCACGAAAGAGATGTATCTAATACTAAACAAGATATATTGTTGCAGTCAGATGCTAAATTGTGGAATTATGTAGATGAGGACTTGCGTTGGAAAAATCAATTTGAGATACGTCACGCTGAAGAACAAGTTAAGAACGCTGAGAAATGGTCTGACCATTATAGAGAGATTCTAATGATGGAACTACAGAAAAAATAATATTTCTACAGACGCTATAGAATCACCAAACTATAAACTTTTGACATTTAAACTTATTTTAGTTACTTTTGCTGGTAACTAAAATAAATTTTATGTCAGAAGAAACCAACAAACAATCTGCTCAAACAGAGCAACCCCCTAAACAGTATACTGAAAAGGAGATGAAAGAAATGAGAGCAAGCACTCTCAAATTCTATAAGGAAGAAACTGTATTTCTTAGAGCACAAGCATCCTATGAGAATGCTAAAGCTGATATCAGTGAGAACAAACTCCGTGATTATGTATCGCAGCTTAAACTTAGCAATTTTGTAGTACAACAAGAACAAGCTCAAGCAGAGTATGAGGCTGATCTTTCTGCAGGTAAAATAGATGCAGCAGGCAATGTTATAGGAGAAGCTCCTGTGGAATCCAAACCAAAAAGAAAACTTAAACAAAGCTAACATGGTATATAAAGTAGGAAGTAGAGGACCTGTTGTAAAACAGATCCAAGAAGAATTAAAATTACCAGTAGACGGTATATTTGGTAAAGCTACAGAGAGTTTAGTGGTTAGTTATCAGAGAGAGCATCACTTAGTTGCTGATGGTCTAGTAGGTAATAGCACATTAGATCACATGGGTATCTTAGATACTGATCTTAAAGTTGCAAACCATTTTACAACAGAAAATGGTTTAAAAATTATAACGCGTCATATGCCAAGCGGCGAATATATAGAGGGTGATAACGGTGCACCAATCTTAAACGATTTTGTATTCCTCCATCATACATCAGGATGGAATAACCCTAACGCATGTATAGATCAATGGGCCAGAGACGATAGAGGAAGAATAGCAACAGAGTTTGTATTAGGTGGACAGAATATTAAGAATGGAGATGATGAACATGACGGTGTTATTGTACAGGCATTTCCTGAAGGATGTCAAGGATGGCACCTAGGAAAGACAGGTTCTAGGTATATGGATAGACATTCTGTAGGAATAGAAATCTGTAACTTTGGATATCTTACTGATACAGGTAAGACTTATGTAGGGACACAGGCTGCAGAGTCACAAATAGTAACACTAGCTGAAGCATTCCAAGGTCATACTAAATGGCACAAGTATTCTGATGAACAAATCAAAGCTTTAGGTAAGTGGATCACTTATGTAGCTGCGAGAGATAATATAGATATCCGTGAAGGGCTTCAGAAATGGATTGAAGAACAAGGCCCTACTAAAGCATTTGGTTTTCAACAAGATGCTTATTTAGGAAACGTAAAAGGTTTATTAACTCATACAAACGTTAGGAAAGACAAGACAGATTGCTTTCCTCAACAGGAGTTAGTAGACATGTTGTTAAGTTTATAAATTATATAAAATGGCTAAAGCAAATCTAGTATCAAAGAAAGCGCGTATGGGTCACCGTGATATTATCAAGTATCAGATAATCACTTATTGTTTTATGCAAGATGTTCAGCTCTCAAGTAATGAGTTGGACTGTCTTGCACTTTTAGGTGCTTATAAAGAGCATGAACTTTCAGAGTTTTGCAACGCTGCTGTAGAAGAGAACATCTTTAAAACTCCGCAAACGGTACGGAATTTCTTAACTAAGGCTTGTAAGCTTCACTTGGTGGAAAAAGAAGGAGGCAATAAGAAAAAAATATCCCTTAAGCAAGACTTGAACATACAAGTTGATGGTAATATTGTTTTAGATTATAAAATAGTATATGCTACCCAAGAATAGTAAACACTATATTTTACCTACTGCTGAGCAGTTAGACTGTAATTCACAAATTGTGGAAGATATAGTAGCGTTTTATTATTCAACACTCCGTAAAGCTCTTGTAGATCTTAAAGGGTTTAATGTAAAAGTAGATAACTTAGGCACATTCCGGATCAAAGAAAAGGAGTTACCTAAGTTATTTCAAAAATATAGTAAACATCTTAATGTTCTTAAACCTGAGACATTTAACCAAACAGCTTTAAAGAAAGATATTGAAGGCAAATTGCTTAAAGTTATAGCGGCACAAAAGATGATTAAAGAAAACAAATCACGTAAAAAAGAATTTTTAGAAAAGAAATATGGGAACGCTAGGAAAAATATGGAAAGCTAGAAAAGAAATCCTTGAAGGAGCTTTTAATTCTGTAAAGAAGAACGAGTTTGTTGAGGTTACTGCTGAATACAGATTAAATATCTGTAAAGCATGTGATTATTATGATGGTGAATGTGCAGTACCTGGAACAGGACCTTGCTGTGGAGCCTGTGGTTGTAGTTTAGGTGTTAAGATTAGATCTTTATCTACAGTTTGCGGTGCTATACAAAAAGGAGAAGATCCTAAATGGCTTCCTGTGCTAAGCCAAAAAGATGAAGATAAACTCAACGTTGCGGAGTTAGATGCGCTTAACAGTAAAACTAATTCCGAATGACTAAACCAAAACAACAATGGAACTCAAATTTGAAGCAGACACGCATTCTTACGCTAGTGTTGAAGATCCCTCTAAACAATGGATCAGCGTAACAACTTTAATAGGTTTATTTAAACCACCGTTTGATAAAGTGGCTATAGCAGCCAAAGCTGTAAAGAATAAGAAATCTAAATGGCATGCTATGGATCCTGCAGAAGTTATAAGTCTGTGGGAGTCAGAGACTACAAGGGCTTTATCATTAGGATCATGGTATCATGATCAGAGAGAAGCAGAACTTATTGCTTGTGACACTCTTCAGAGGAATGGGATTGACTTACCTATTTTCAGACCTATAGAACAAGACGGCATTAAGTTATCACCAGACCAGTCACTAACACCAGGCATCTATCCTGAACATTTTGCATATCTTAAATCTGCAGGTATATGTGGACAAGCGGATCGTGTAGAAGTTGTAGCAGATACTGTAAATATTTATGATTATAAAACAAACAAGGAGATAAAAACTAAAGCTTGGGCTTCATGGGATGGTGTGACTAACAAGTTAATAGCGCCTTTAAATCACATTGAAGACTGTAATCTTATGCATTACGCCCTACAGCTAAGTATTTATATGTATATTATACTTAAACATAACCATACACTAAAGCCTGGTAAACTAGAAATACATCACATTGTTTTTGAGGTAGAGGATTACACAGACAAGGGGTATCCCATAATTGCAAAAGATGCGGCGGGTGATCCTATGGTTAAGGAAGTAATCCCTTATGAGCTACCTTACCTGAAGCGTGAAGTAAACACTATGATCAAGTATTTAAAGACACATCCTGAATTATACAAGAAATGATTAGATTACTGGAGATAGAAAACAAAGCTATAAAGCCTACTGAACATTGTTATACCATCAGTTGGCTTAAGGTTTTCATGGATAAGTGGCCAGAAAACTCTATGAAGATATATGCGTATATCTTTTATATGACCTGCCCTAGTGAAGAAAATCCTTATTTTAACTTACCTTTTGAAGAAAAGCAAGATACTATTATAAATGATGTAGGTATTGATTTTAATTTAACTGAAGAAGATGAAGTATTACTTGCTGTTGCAAATGCAATAAAGATGTATGAAACACCTACTGTACGTGCTTATAATGGGATTAAACAAGCTTTGGATAATATAGCAGAATATATGGGTAATACAAGTATCACTGATGGTAAAGATGGTAACATAGCTCAAATTAGAGCTATGGCCAAAGACTATGATGCAATACGCCAATCATATAAAGGAACAGCTAAAGACCTTCAGGCTGAACAAGAATCACATGTCCGCGGCGGTCAAAATCTTTCTTATGATCAGATGTAATGGATTTTGGAAAATTTTATAGACTGATTCCTACTTACAACAACGGTGTTTGGAGTAACACGGAGTTTACAGATTTACAAGAGTTTAGAGACTTTGTTCTAAGTACGTTTAAGGAACCCGGTAAATATCAGTTTGATGAAACCTCTGAACTATTTAATGAGCAAGCTTTGCTTTTTAGAAAGCAGGGAGATGCTTTTTGCATGGCGCCTTTTAGAAGTAGAGACTATGTAAACTACTGGGACTCTGAAAAAGCAAAGAATGTTAATGGAGCAATCTTTCATAATAATGGTAAAACATGGTATCTTCCACGGGACTATTACATGTGGATTAACTTCCTGCCTATCTATGACAAGATCAAGAAGAAATTTGATTTCCCACAAGTTTGGGATATACAGCTCCACATGGCGCTTTATGAAGAACTCGCTGAACTACATCATAAACATAGTAGTATACTTAAGAAGCGGCAGATAGCGTCTTCCTATTTCCACATGGCTAAGCTTATTAATAGAATAGTTTTTGATGAAGGAGCTATTTTAAAAATAGGTGCTTCTTTAAAAGATTACATTAATCTAAACGGCTCTTGGAAGTTCTTAGATGAATATAAATCTTTTTTAGATGGGAATACGGCTTGGTACCGTCCAATGAATCCAGGTAAAGTTCTTACTTGGCAGCAAAAGATTGAAGTAACACAAGGTGGCAGAAAGAAAGAAGTGGGTCTTAAGGGTATGATCCAAGGGATGTCATTTGAACAAAGCTCTACTAAAGGTGTTGGTGGACCTTGTACATTGTTCTTTTATGAAGAAGCTGGTATTGCTCCTACTATGGATCAAACATTTGAATATTTGCGTCCTGCGATGCAAGCTGGTGATATTACTACAGGGATGTTTATTGGTGCCGGATCTGTAGGTAATCTTAAAGATTGCGAACCGCTTAAAGAATTTACACTACATCCTGATGATAATGACATTTATGCTGTAGAAGATAATCTTATGGATGAAAAAGGGACTGTAGGAAGACACGGCCTATTCATTCCGGAACAATGGGGCATGCCTCCTTATATAGATGATTATGGCAATTCTCAAGTTGAAGAAGCTTTGGCTTCATTAGAAAGTAAGTTTGAGAAATGGAAAAAAGAACTTAGACCAGAGCTTTATCAGTTAAGGATCTCACAGCATCCAAGGAATATCAAAGAAGCATTAGCGTACAGAGACGAGTCTTTATTTCCCATAGCGCTTGTTGAAAATCAAGAAAGAGCTATTAGAGATAAGGATTACCCTTATGAACTTATTCAACTTAAGGAAGACTTACAAGGTGTTCTTGTAGTAAAACGTACAAGTAAACCCCCCATTAGTACATTTCCTATAAGACTGAACGAAGAAGATAAAACTGGAAGTATAGTTGTTTGGGAACGTCCTGATTCTAATCCAGAATTTGGTACGTACATTGCATCTATTGATCCTGTAGGTGAAGGAAAGACAACAACGTCTGAATCATTGTGTTCTATATACGTGTATAAATCTCCCACCCATGTAAGGCGTTATACTGAAGAAGGTGTAGAAAATTTCATTGAAGGAGATAAGATTGTAGCCGCATGGTGTGGAAGATTTGATGACATTAATGATACACATGCACGACTACGTATGATCATAGAATGGTATAATGCGTGGACGTTGATAGAGAATAACATCTCATTATTCATCCAGTATATGATAAAAGAGCGTAAGCAGAAATATCTTATACCTAAAAATCAAATGGTATTTCTTAAAGAAGCACAAGCTAATAAATCTGTATATCAAGAATATGGATGGAAAAATACAGGAACCTTATTTAAAGCACACATGCTTAATTATTTAATTGAGTGGTTAAAAGAAGTTGTAGAAGAGGATATTGATGATGACGGTGTTGTTAAAAAGAAATATCACGGAATCCGTAGAATACCTGATGTGATGGCTATGGTTGAAATGAAAGCATACAGGGATGGTGTGAATGTGGATAGATTGGTATCTTTAGCTGCATTAATTTCCTTTGTTAAAATCAGAGAAGCTAATACGGATAAGCCTGTTAGAGTAGAAAATGATATAGAGAATAATTTGCAGAATTCACAAAATTTGTATAAATTAAAGAATCATCCTTTCCGTAATTTAGGTAAATCTAATAAATCAGGTTTAGGAAATAAGGGTAGGCGATCGCCATTTAAAAGCATTAAATGAAAATATTAAACGGATTAGATCTTAAAAAAGGAGCAAAAGCTAAACACAATAGATTGTGGAGTATCTCTCAACCTTTACAATTTATTCCAAATAAGGATAAAGATCTTGAGTGGTCTTCTTGGAACATGGACTGGCTTGAGTGGCAAGGTTTAAAACAGCTGCGTAAAAATGCCAGACGGTTGATGAAGAACTATAAGTTGTCTAACGGTATCATAGATAAGCGTGATTACATTCCTGAAGACAACAATGAGATGAAAGACATTGTTGAACAGCTTGCTTCTAATGATGAAATGGAAGCCTTGGAACTTAAGTTCTATCCAATCATACCAAATGTAATTAATACTCTTACAACAGAGTTTGCAAAAAGAAATAAAAGAGTAACCTTCCGTGCTGTAGATGAGTTCACACATAATGAGATTATTGAGCAGAAGAAAGCTGAAATAGAAAATGTTTTAGTTAAACATGCTGAAGCAAAGCTTATACAGCAGATGCTAGCAATGGGAGCAGACCCTGAAGATCCTGAAATGCAGGAACAGTTAGAACAAGCTAAACAACCTGAAAATTTAAAAACTCTTCCTGAGATTCAAGAGTTCTATAACAAGGACTATGAAGTGATTGCTGAGAAGTGGGCTTCTAAACAACATGTTATAGATGAAGAACGGTTTAAAATGGATGAGCTTGAGGAAAGGGGTTTTAAAGATAAGCTTATTGCCGATAGAGAATTCTGGCATTTTAACATGCTTGAAGATGATTATGATGTAGAATTATGGAATCCTGTATTAACCTTCTACCACAAATCACCTAACGCTAGATATATATCACAAGGAAATTGGGTTGGTAAGATAGAGATGATGACAGCAGCTGATGTAATAGATCAGTACGGCTGGAAGATGAATGAAGAACAATTGCTTTCTCTTCAACAATACTATCCTATTGGCTCTGCAGGATATGCTATAGGAGGTCAACAAAATGATGGTGCATTCTATGATGCTACCAAATCACATGAGTGGAATACAAGCTCTCCTTCATTAGCAATGCGTCAGCATCTTTCTATGAAAGATAATTTTACACATAACTCTAATGATATAGTTGAATGGGTTTTAGCTGAATCAGAAGACTACACTCAAGATGCACCACACATGTTGCGTGTTACAACAGGTTACTGGAAGTCACAAAGACGGATTGGTCACTTAACTAAAATTTCAGAAAACGGTTCTGTTGAGAATGCTATTATAAGCGAGTCTTACGATGTTACAGAGAAACCTGTTTATAATACAACTCTAATCAAAAATAAAACAACACAAAATCTTCTCTTTGGAGAGCATATTGAATGGGTGTGGATTAATCATACTTGGGGCGGGCTAAAGATAGGCCCTAATCAACCAACCTTTATTGGTACTGAAAGTGCTTTAGGAATAAATCCTATATACTTAGGCATTAATCAGAATCAAATTAAACCTCTCAAGTATCAATTTAAAGGAGATAATACTCTTTATGGTTGTAAGCTTCCAGTAGAAGGAAGGGTCTTTACAGATAGAAATTCTAGATCTGCTTCATTGGTTGATTCAATGAAACCTTTCCAAATAGGATATAACATTGTAAATAATCAGATATCTGATATCCTAGTAGATGAAATAGGAACAGTTGTTATGCTAGATCAAAATACATTACCTAAACATTCACTTGGTGAAGATTGGGGTAAAGGTAATCTTGCCAAAGCTTATGTGGCTATGAAAGATTTCAGTATGCTGCCTTTAGATACATCTATTGCTAATACTGAAAACGCGTTAAACTTCCAACATTTCCAACAACTGGATTTATCCCAAACAGGCAGACTGATGTCCAGGATACAATTAGCACAGTTTTTTAAACAGCAAGCATTTGAACAAGTAGGCGTAAATCCACAAAGAATGGGTGCGCAACCAATAGGGACTAACATGACTGCTACAGAAGTAGAACAGACACAAGTTGGTTCCTATGCACAAACTGAAATGCATTTTGTAGAACACTCTGATCATTTGATGCCTAGAGTACACCAGATGAGAACAGATCTTGCTCAGTATTATCATAGTAACAAACCTTCTATACGTATGCAACACATGACTACGTTAGATGAACGGGTCAACTTTGAGATTAATGGTGATGATTTGCTTCTTAGGGAGATTAATGTATTCTGCACCACTAAAGCTAATCATAGACAGTTACTAGAACAGATGCAACAACTTGCAGCTAATAACAATACCATGGGTGCATCTATTTATGATCTTGGTAAGATTATGGAGGCTGACTCTATGGGAAGTCTTAACACAGCTCTTAAACAGGTTGAAGATAAAACTAGACAAGACACTCAAGCTCAAAGAGATCATGAATCTCAAATTGCAGAACAAGCACAACAGGCTATGTTGCAAGAGAAACAAATGGCGCTTGATCATGTAACCACAGAAGCGGAGAAAGACCGTAGGAAAGATGTTCTTGTTGCTGAGATCCGTGCAAGCGGTTTTGGAGCTATGCAAGATATGAATGAGAATAAGCAATCTGATTTCATAGATAGCATGGATAAGATGAAACAAACAGAACAATATCAACAAACAGTTGATATCTCTCAACAGAAAGCTAATGACAATAGGTCACAACATGGGGATAAGATGAATCTTAAGAGAGAGGAGATGTCACTCAAGCGTGAACTAAAAGACAAAGACTTAGCTATAGCTAGAGAGAATAAAAATAAGTATGACGTAGCAAGTAAAACTACTAAAGAAGATAAAAAGAAAAAATCATAGCCATATAATGGAAACTTATTTTTCATTTACTTGATTTTTTCAAACATCTAATGTTTAATTTAGATAAGTTTGTTGTATATTATACTGTCAGTCACTAATAAAAACCAACAATTATGAGTACAGAAAAAAAAGAAGAGGTAACTAGCGTTCAAGAGGTTGATTTCGATCTCAATGATCTTCTAGCTATCCCGGGAGCTGAAGCAGTTATGTTACCTGAAGAAGCAACAGGAGAGAAAAAGAAAAGTCTTTTTGCTCCTATGACAACCGATACAACGTTCCTTGACAAACCTGAAGCTAAAACAACAGTTAGCCGTACAGAAGAGCATGATGCTGAAGCTGAAGATCCTATTAATGATTCAGAGGATCCTATAGCAGATCCATTAGCTCAACCTGATACATTTTCTGATGATGATGATAAGAACAAAGGTGGAAGACCTACAGCTCTTGTATCTGCAGCCAAGAAGCTTATTGATAAAGGAACATTGATGCCTTTTGAAGATGAGAAGAAGATTGAAGATTATACTGCTGAAGACTTCCAAGAATTAGTAGAAGCAAACATGGCACAATACCAGGAAAAGGCTGGTAACCAAGTAGCGGAACAATTTTTTCAGTCATTACCACAAGAGATGCAACAAGCTTACGAGTATATGGCGAGTGGAGGACAAGACATGAAAGGAATGTTCTCAGCGTTATCTGCTAGTACTGAAATGCGTGATCTTGACATCACTAAAGAAGCTGGACAGAAGTATGCTATTAGAGCTTATTTGCAAGCCACTAACTATGGCACACCTGATGAGATTGAAGATGAAATCTACAGTTATGAAGACAGAGGTGACTTAGAAAAGAAGGCCAAGCAATTTAAACCTAAGTTGGACAACATGCAGCAACAAATTGTTAATGACAGAGTTGCACAACAAGCACAACAGCAAAAGCAGAGACAGAATCAATCTCAAAAGTATATTGATAGTGTCTATACAACTCTAGAGCAAGGCAAACTGGGAAGTATTGATTTAGATAACAAAACCCAAGAAATGCTTTACGCAGGGTTAGTTCAATCTAACTATCCTTCTATTAGTGGTAAGCAAACAAATATGTTGGGACATCTTTTAGAGAAGTACCAGTGGGTAGAACCTAGACATGATTTAATTGCTGAAGCACTATGGTTATTAGCTGACCCTGATGGATATAAACAAACCATAGGTGGAACTATTCAAAAAGAGGAAACTAAGAAAACGCTCCGCACTTTGAAAACAGAACAGTCTGCTAAGACAGCTACTACTGTTCAAGATGAAGAACCACAGGCTACAGGTAGAAAACGAACAGGACTTCAAAGACCTAAAAGAAGCTTCTTTGGAAGATCCTAAAAGAATTAAAAATGAAAATTAAATAATAACTATAAAAACCCGTTACAATGAGTACACCAGTAATGAATAACGGCTTGTTCTTAAGAGATACCTCTTACCAAGCAAGTTCGCACGTAGACTCTTATCACTTAGCAAGCATGCTTAAGGACGCGGAACCTACTGACATGGGACCAGTTGATATCTGGGCCATGACACAAAAAGTAGAGATGCCTCTTTATCAAATGTCAAGCTTTGGCGGTAAGAACGTAATTGAAGTAGATAACATTCGTGGAGAGTGGAAATGGCAAACGCCAATTTCACAAGATCTTCCTTATATTATTGAAGATGTTGAACCAGGAAATGCCCAAAAAGGTATTGATGGAACTGAATTTAAAATCAAGTTGAGCAAGCGTGAGTTTGGTCATGGAGACATTATTACTTATGATAAGTATAATGGTGTTGAGATGATTGTATCTCCTGAAGATGATATCTTACCAATAGGTGATGGTTTCGTTTACACTATGAGATTGATCAACAATGATTCTTATAAATTTTTGGACAACCAATTCCTTAAGGCAGGAACTAAGTTCTTCAGAAAAGGTTCTGCTAGAGGAGAATACGGAGAACGTTTTTCTGATATCCAGACCAAGAGTGGTTACAGAGAGTTTTATAACTACGTAGGTGGTGCTGAAGCTCATGTACATTATTCTATATCTTCAAGAGCTGACATGCAAATCAAAGGCGGAATGAACGCTGATGGTACTGTACCAGTTACTGAGATTTGGAGAAATTTTGATAAATCTATGGATCCATCTGTATCTTCTATTGAAGGAATGGTTGAGTCAATGGGTAAAGACTATGTTAAGAGAGCAATTTCTAACGGAGACTTATCAAGATCTTTCTTAACTGCTTTAGAAGCAGCTCACTTGAGCAAGATATCTACGGATATTGAAACTTACCTTATGTGGGGACACGGGGGTAGAGTTCGTCAAGATGGTCCAGACGATGTTAGATTATCAGTTGGTCTTTGGAAACAATTGGACAACTCTTTCAAAAGAGTTTATAATAAGTCTTCATTCAACCTTGAGTTGTTTAGAGCTGAGTTATATAACTTCTATGCTGGGAAAGTTGATTTCACTGGTCCAGATCCATCAAGAAAAATTGTTGTTCAAACCGGTATGGGTGGAATGAGAATGGTTAATGAAGCTATCAAACGTGAGGCTGCAGGTGAAAACTTGACAATCAACGCAGGAGATAAATCAGGTATTGGAGCAATAAAAGGACAAGGGATGAACCTTGGATTTGGATATGCTTATACTAGTTATGTGATTCCATTCTTAGCAAACGTTGAGTTTGTTATTAACCCTGCGTTTGACAATGTTCATACTAATGACATTGAAAACCCAATCATTGATGGACATCCATTATCTTCTTATTCATTCATTATATTTGATATCACGGATAACACCAATGATAACATCTATATGTTGAAATTGAAGTGGGATAGCCAACTTAAATGGTGGTACCAAAATGGTACAATGGATTACATGGGTAAATCCCAAGGATTCAATTCATCAGGACAGTTCAATGGATACCGTGTCTATATGACGCAATGTATGCCAGCGATCTGGGTTAAAGATCCAACTAAAGTGTTGAAAATTGTTATGAGAAACCCAATTACGGGAGGATCATTCTAAATCATATATTATGAGAGGAGGGGTTAATACCCCTCCTTCCATATTTTTAACGTCAGTATAATTAAACCAACTAAAACTAAAAGAATATGTCACCAAAGACAACAGAATTAAAAGAGACGCCTTCAGCGCCTGCAACAGGTATACCAACAGCATCAGTACTTAAGCCAGGGGTACCAACAATACTTACAGAAGAAAAGGTAATAAAGAAGACTAAGCAGGATCCTGATGGGTTTAAGTCAATGTTTGCTAAGGTTGGAAAGATTAATGTAAGACCGTTTATAGACGCCAATAAAGAGAACATGGGTTTGGAAAACTACGACATGGCGATCTTTCCTGGTGCACATCATGAAGAGCAGTTAGCTGCTATAGAACGTAACGGTGTTGTAAGATATGTTACAGGACTTGATGAATTTGCTCCTGAAGTACAAAATATTGTTGATGAGCAAAAGAAAGAAGCTGTAATCTATAACATCAGATCAATAGTATGTTACTTAGAAAAGCTTTTAGCAACTAACGTATTAAAGATTGATGACCCTGAGTTTTGGAATAAGGTTAAATTATTGAGACCTGACAACCATGACTTCTGGGCTAAAATTTCATTTAGATGTGGTAATGAACCAAAAATTCTAGAGCCTGCTAAAGATCCTTATGATCTAATCAAATTTGTTGCTATTGAAGCAGGAGGGTTTGATATTATTGCTAAGTCTTTTGATGACGGAATGGCTAAACCAGTTGCTCCTAAGTTCTTTTTAGATAAAGAGATTCACACGGTATCTACTAGAACTAACTATAAGAAATTGCGTAATAAAGCCATTGGTCTACTTGATAAATTATCTACAAGCAATGGTACTAAACTTATGTACATTGCTAAGGTTATTGATACAAATAGTACATCTTATAAAGTACATACACCACTAGATGTTTTATATGATGTATTAGATGATTACATAGCAGGTAAAGGTGTTGAGGCTAATCAAACTAAAGCTGCTGAACATTTTATTACTACAGCCAAGCTTGACATGGAAACGTTGAAATTAAAAGCTCTTGTGAAAGATGCTTCTTTCTATAAAGTTATTAGCTTAAAACCTGATGGCATGCTTTACCATACATCTTCAGCTACAATGCTTGGAAGAAATGTAAAAGACGTAGTAGAATATCTTAAGAGTCCTCTTAATGAGGATATGCTTATCAAACTTTTAGCAGAGATTGAAAATTTCTGGAACAGTTAAAATAATCAAAATGGCAAAGAAAAAGAAAGTTAAGAAGGAAGAGGTTAAGGTTGTTGACAAACTTAAAACGGTTGTCATTGAAACTAAAGGTTCAGCTAAGAATCTTGTATTACCAGCTTCTGTTGTAAAGAACCGTAGATAGTGAAGAAAATAGTTAAATATATTAGAAGAGCGTGCAAGCTCAAGAATAGTTCAGCTTCTAGTCTTGTTTTTTCTGTACGCTCTTGTAATTTTAATAATCTTGGGTTGTGAATAACACTATTATTCAACTTAAGGTTAAACAGCGTCTGAATAAGATTGCTAGCTTGGACTATGATAATATTGAATGTTGGCAAATAGTAGAAGCTTTTAATAAAGGTCAAGTTAATTGGTGTAGAAGAAATTTACATGGGTTAAATGTTAAACAAATGGGTGACGAGCAATCTAAAGCAAAGATTGATGATTTACAAATTCTCCTTACTGAAAAGCTTATCCCTATGGCTAAAAAGGATCTGTATGTAGAAAGCAATTCAATTTTACCTTCTAACTACTTTGAATGGAAAAGGATCTCAGCTAAAGCGGGTAATGATTGTTGTGAAGAGCTAAAAGCTATGATGATATTTCTTGCGGAAGAAGCTAATGTTGATGAGCTGCTTAGAGATAAACACAAGCAACCAAATTTTGAATGGGGAGAAACATTCTGTACTTTAAAAGGAAATAAAGTTAGAATCTATACCAATAATGAATTTGATCTAGAGGAAGCTAACATGTCTTATTATAGACAACCTATTAGAATAGAAATACTAGGTTGTGTTAATCCTTTTACTCAACTTACTTCTACAGTAGATATAGAATGTGAGTTTAAAGATGACATTGTAGAGTTGTTTGTAGATGAAGCTGTTAAAATACTAGCTGGTGATATTGAATCACTTAATCAACAACAAACAGCCACTAATCAAGTAGAAGGAAATAATTAATTTACCTAAGAGTTGGTAGACTGATAAAAAATTATTATATTAAAGTATATATTTATAAAACAAAAAAAGAATTACTATGAGTTATTTTAATCATGCGTATGCTAAATGCTTTATCGCAACAAAAGCTACAGCTGTAGCTTCAGGCACTCCCGGAGTTGCTGCAAGTCAAGCTGGTATTACAGACGGTATACTTACTACGGTAGGTATTCATTCTTCTAATATCAAATCATTTACTCCAGCTGAAGGATATCAACTTGGTGTTGGTGTTGTTGGTTTATTTGATGCAAAAACTAACCTGTCAGTAACGTCTACTGAAATTGCGGCATCATGCTGCCCTTTCTATCTTGGCGGTGCTTCAATTAAGTTGGATGACAAACAAGGACCGTTTCATGGCGGATACCAAGAAACAAACAAATCTAAAATTATCAACCCAAAGTATGTAAGAAATACTTGGAAAGCTGAATCTAATGCAGCTTCTCCTGCGTTTCTTCAAGTTGGCGGTACTCCTGATAATGTTGCTGCTAACGCTGCATGTACTAAAGAATTTCTTTGCGGAGAAACTTATTACTTACGTGTTGATGTTAAAGGTACACCTGCTTTAAGATTTGTTAATCATAACATGTATAGAACACTTGATGCTTCAGGTGGATGTTGTACTGATCCTAGCAATCCTGTTGCTGTTGATGCCACAATTATATACACTCAATTCGCAACACAAATTGCTGAAGATCCATTCTTCAAAGATTTTATACGTCCTGTGCTTATAGTTGATGGTCAATCTTATGCATATAATGCGGCTGATGCAATAGCTTTAGGACTTGATCCTGCTACTGAGTTATACGCTAACGCTCCTGCTACTACTGTAACATCAGGAATTGTATTGATTGGTGCTTATGTTGGAACTCAGTTTGGAGATTGCACTTTCCAAAGTTCTGATTACTTTGATGTAGAGCCTATTCAAATCTTTGCTTCTGAAACAGACTTAAATGGAGATCCATGTACGTTTGAAGGTATGTGTGTAGTTGAATCTTGCCCAGGTGTACAAGCCAACGGGTTAGGAGAATCTAAAGTAAGAGATTTGATTTTATCAGAATCTTATTTACAGAACTTCATGTCTAGCGACTTAAGAATCCGTGAGATCACTCAAGGAACTAGAGCATATGAAGTATTGGATAGAACAGCTCTTTATAGCTCTTTCTACATCTTACACTCTGTACCACGTTACAACAACCCAACAGGTGTGTTTGACAACGATCAGTACATGTTAGAAGTTGTTGGTAATGCAGGAACTTTAACTTACTTGGAAGCTGAGTTTGATGCTATTGAAACAGCTGGATGTATTACTTGTAATGGAACTGATGATTACACAGCTGTAGGTTGTGTAGCACCTGTACTTCCTAATCCATAAGGAGTAACATAAATTATAATAAAAGGAGAGTAGAGTCTTAACTCTTCTCTCCTTTTTTTTTACCCAATACTTTAAAAGATGGCAAGACACGTATTAAGTTTAGAAGCACCACAAACTCTTAATGAGAAAATCCTTAGACTGGTAGATACTTCAATCTATGCTACGGAGATGCCCATTGAGTGTCCTATACTGAACATAACCCTTCCGGGTTTTGCTTACTCAGTAGAGATGGGAGAAGAAAGGATAGTTCCAAGATTCTCCAATATATTTACAGCATGTGATTTAGAAATACAGACAGAAGGTTGTGGTACAACATTCAAAGGTTTACCTGATGGAGTATACGTACTTAAGTACAGTGTCTCTCCTAATGATGTAGTGTTTGTTGAATACAACCACTTACGTGTAACCAAACTGCTTAACTTATATCAGAGGCAGTTGTGTGCTTTAGATATAGCTGATTGTGCCCCTAGCGCAGATGCTCAGAAAAAAATGGCTTTGTTAAGTGAGATTAAAACTTACATAGATGCCGCTGTAGCAAAAGTAGAAATATGTCATGATCCTAAAAAGGGTATGCAGCTCTATACATATGCTAAAAAACTTTTAACTAAATTTGATTGTTAATAATTGTCAGTAATAAACCAACTAAACCAACTAAACAATGAGTAAATGTGGAAATTGTGGAGCTAATTTAACTTGTGGATGTCAAAAAAGAGTAGCCAATAACGGTAAGGCATGTTGTCAAACCTGTGTTGGACCTTATAACACAACCTTAGTTAAGCCTGCGCCTACACCAAGTAAATAAATATTATGCCAACATATTCGCTAACCGTAATACCTGTAGATATACCCCAAGGAGGATTAATTCCACCAATACATAAAAACGCGTCTAGCTGTGTTGAGCCTAATATAAGTCCTGCAATTGCATGGGAGTATAGTTTTGATTTATTGGAGGAGTTTATTGAAACTATTGAGCTTCATGTTACTGATTTAGATGCTCCTGGTACAGGGTATGGCAATAAGTTTAATCATTGGAAAGTCACAAATATAGCACCTGCTATTGTTGGTATAGGTCAAAACCTTACATGGGGTGGGCCTGAAGTTATTCATCCTAGTGATTGGCCTAGTGGTGATGCAGTTAGCGGTTGGAATGGTCCTTGCGCTCCTACTGTCACTGGTCATAATTATAGTGTCCGTATTGTAGCAGTTATTAAACCTGGTGTTGTAGAGACAGTCGGCAGCCAAACTGTAGAAGGTGAATACATTTTTAAAGACAACTCAAGCAATTTATCTCCTTCTTCAGGAACAGGTAACTGTGGTACATCAGGTTGTCTTCCCGGTTTTGAACTTGTAGGAGACAAGTGTCAACAGATATCTAACGCTACCTATACAGTAAGTGAAACAACATATGTTACACAAGATGCCCTAGGATCAACTGCTTATGGAGCTTTTGGGATGCGTATATATGAAAATATAGATAATGCTGTTCTTCCGCTTAGAGATGTTTCTACTAATGCTATATTGCATGAGGATAATGGTGCCGGTCCTGCTGTACCTCAATATGTAGGTGTTGGCCCACTTGCTGGATATAATAGCCCTATTCAGCCATTCAGTAACCCTGGAATTCCTTGGAATTCTAATGATGGAACTGGCGCTACTACTACTAATGGTAGACTTAATATAGCTGGTATATGGACGGGGCAATCGTCAGGAAGTGGTGGTTCTTACAAGGATCTACCAGTGGGTGAATGGATAGGTTTTAGTAGATGTGTTATAGTACCTGTTACTAAAGTTTATTGTTTTGGATTTGCTGCAGATAACAGAACAAGAATCAAGATTAATGGTGTTTTAATTTGCCAGATTACCCTGGGCTCAGCTCAAAGTTTTAACTACTGGCACGTTGTTCCTCTTACACTAAATCAAGGTGTTAACATCATTGAAATGGAAGGTAGGAATAATGGTGGTATTGCTTCATTTGGTGCTGAGATCTATGATGCTACTCCTGATGAACTTGTAGTGTTAACCGGAAATGCTGGAGTTCAAGCTTTAGCAAATGACTATATTTTATTTACAACTGCGCTTAATATAGGTCAAAACTTTGATATAGGTCAAAACAGTGGATTTGTTTGCCCTAACGGTTTTGCTTATGACTCTTGTACTAGTGGAAATTGTGCTTCTATAGAATATGTTGATCCTGCTCCTTTAGAGTGTGCTCAAATGATTCAAAACTGTAAAGATGAGAATGATACTTATCTTATAGAAATGGATCCTGGAGAGACTGAGATTCTTTATACTAACAGTGTATATGACTTTGCGGGAGCTAGTGAATTTACAGGTAAATGTTTTATACTTATAGGACAGACAATTGGTTTACCTACCATTACAGGAGTAACTGTAAATACAGCTTATGGTGATTCAAACTGTATTGCCTGCTCTCCTTCTGAAAAAATGGAATCTTGTTTAAATCCGGGTACATTCAGTTATATACTATTAAAGGTTGGTGATGAGCCAATGGTTGTTAATAATATATATGAGGTTGATGTTTTAGAAGGATGTTATAAATACACTGGTACTGTTGAAACAAACGGTCCTCAATTTATTGATGTAACTGTAACTGCCAGTCATGGTCCTGATAACTGTTTAGCTTGTGCACCATGCTTCCATTATCTAAGTTGTGATGATGCTACAGATATTTATATTAGGTTGGCTGATGGGCAAGCAGAACCAGACCTGAATGTCATATATGAATTAGCAGGAGACCCTGCAATTGAAAATAGATGTTGGCAATATCAAGGTCCAACTGAACCTGGTTGTACTGAAGATTACATTGATATAACAGTAGTTACTGTTTATCCTTGTACAACATGCGATGCTTGTAACGTAGGGTACTTGTTAACAGACTGTGAAGATCCTTCTAATACAATGGTTATAGATTGGAGTCAAGGAGCAACACCTTTAGATGAATCTCTTACATATGTGTTTGACTTTGATACGAATACTTGTTGGACAGTTGAGGCGTTACCTCCTGTGCTATGTAATGATTAAGAAATAAAACAGTATGATGCTAAATGAAACAAATATAGTGAGTTCTTGGGATGACTGTGATGCCTGTAATGCTACGTGTTATAAACTCATTGACTGTGGCGGGCCCGGTAACTACCCTACCGTAGCAACAGCAGATTCTTCATTTGCTGTATACGTAGGTAAGACTGTTAAGTGGACAGACGTAGAAGATATTGAGCATTGTGCTACAGTATACTCTTTTATATGCCGTACTGAGTTATTCATTGAGTCTGTTATAAATATAGTAGATTGCTTTGATACATGTGCTGCTTGTCTATTTGTAGAGCCTGACGCTGTAGTACCAGAACTTAAAATAGGTAGAGCTGTCCAACCTGGATATGATGTACCTGATTGTGCACCACCTAAAACTACAAGCTGTGAGTAATTTTGAACAAGAAGCATATCATGATAAAGTAATGTCAACCTTTGCTGAAGGTATTTATAAGAAGATGGCCACTAAGCGATATGGTATTGAGTTCTGTTGTGATACACCTGAGCAAATAATTATAAAGCAGGAAAGAGTTGAAAGAGAAACTGAACTTTTACAATTGAATGCTATTGCAGATCCTATTGATGATGATGGTGAAATTGATGGTGAACCTGTTGGTGTTGTAATCTTGTGTGTAGTGTTAAATGTTAACTTCTTTGCAGGTGAGCCAGGCACTCTTACTTATGTTTCATGTGAAGGTGAAGCTGTTGCTGAAGAACAACTTACTGGTAATAGATTTGATAGAGGTGTTGTAGGTTGCGCACAAGTTAACTCATGGGCAGTAACTGGTGTTACTGAACTTAGTACGGGATTTGAATGCTATTCTGAATCAAACGGGCGATAGAAATTGGAGTCTATGATTAATAATCTATATAACCATACTCCAAAAGTGAAAAGAATTATGTATATTATATAATACAATCTAATTGATATGAAACCTACAAATGTAAACGATAACGGCTGTGACCCAATCTCTAGTAGCTGCGTAATATGGCAGGGACCAGAACTTACATGCATTAATCTTTGTAAAGGGGATAGTGTAAGTGTAGTAGTTGAGAAGTTGGCTACAAAGTTATGTACGTTGATGGATACATTTAACATAGACAACTACGACATCAGCTGCTTTAATTTAGCTGAGTGTACTCCAAAAGATTTTCAAGCCTTAATCAATTTATTGATTGAAAAGATATGTGCAGATCAAGGATTGGCTTCTGAGACTGTTGCAGGAGGCTGCCCTGATTGTGTTGTTAATACTTGTTCTGAATTTCATTATGTTAATCCAACAGGAGACACAGTAACTACTATGCAACTACTAGATTATGTACTTGCTATTGGTAATAAAGTATGCAGTTTAGTAGGACAGATTAATACAATCAATGCTACATTAGTTAATCATAACACAAGAATTACAACCTTAGAAGACGCTGGTCAACAAGTAATTCCCCTACCGCTAATAACGCCTACGTGTGTTTTACCACAAACACCCACAGCTTTAGATCTAGTACTGGTTGCTTTAGAGCAAGAATTTTGTGCATTACAAACAGCCACTGGTGATCCTACAGCTATTAGTCAAGCATTACAAGCAGCATGCACTGGCTTAAATGCCTCAAATCAATTAAGTGGATTAGGCACCATGCAGCAAATTACAGGATGGCATGCAACTCCAGTAAACATGTCTGAATCATTTGGAAACTTATGGAGAGCAGTGTGTGACATCAGAACTGCTATAACGGGTATACAAGCTACATGTTGTGATACGGGTTGTAACGCTATTAATCTTTTAGTTGGTGCTTTACTTAATAGCCCTACTGAATTACAATTAGATTTTACTGGTTCTATACCAGCAACTTTTAGTGATAACAGTCCAAATTCCACCATTGAGATTACTGAAGTTAGTGGAAGCGGTTCTCAACTTGTTGGTTCTATTAATATTAAGAGTGCGCACTTTGATCCAGTTACACCATTAATTATACCGTTGACAAGTGTTAATGGAGCGAATGACATACTAGTTAAAACCACTTACAGATTTATAGATATTACAGGTTCTACTTGTGAAAATATTGTTGTTACTGTAGCATTAGGAACAGATACCTGCCCTGACTTAATACTTACACCTAGTTATTTACAAGCAGGTTGGTCATTTGCTTGGAACGGTACTATAGGATCTTCTGTTACTATGGAACTTTGGGATGTTACTGAAACTATACCTATTAGTTCTACTTCATTTACCATTGCTTCAAGTAACCCATCAGGATCTTTCACTGGATTAGATGAAGGTGTCACATATAAAATAAGATTAGTTATTGGCGCAGTAGCTTGTGAATTTGAAAGCTTTATTACTTTAACTTATCCTTGCAATGCACCATCTGTTAATGCGCCTACAATAAACTATGCGCTTCCTGTAGGAGATGTTAATGGAAAAACAATGGAAGCTTGGCAATTAGCTTATAATGCAGGAACACATCCTGATCTACCTTAAAAATTAAACAATGAGCACTTGTAAACATACAGTACCTTGCGGATGTGGTGATAAAGCACTAACCACACCACCACCTTGTAATACATCAGGGCCTTGTGCAGGAGAACCTTGTGCAGAACTATTCTCTAACCAATGTATAGTATATACTGGACCTACTGTAGAGAAGAGTATTAACGGTGCCTTATTTACTATAAATACAGGAGACCGTATAGATGCTACTTTACAGAAGTTAATGCAAGCATTAAGCTCAACGGACCCTGAAGATATCATTGATGCAGCTGCAGCAGTGAGGGTGACTGATATTACCTCTACCGGATTTACTGTTACTTTTGAAGGGCTTGACACTAACACATATACAATCAATGCTCAACAACAAGTGCCTCTTACTAATAACTTACAAGTGATGCCTTTAGCTTCATACAGTTATACTTATGCAGGTTTGATTAGTGGTCAAG
>Ga0233413_10000305_pt1 | contig 24430 bp, 42 predicted proteins | sample Na_anoxic_6_MG_FD_189019 | JGI IMG/M metagenome (GOLD analysis project Ga0233413, IMG submission 189019) | Seawater microbial communities from Saanich Inlet, British Columbia, Canada - Na_anoxic_6_MG | ecosystem: Environmental > Aquatic > Marine > Inlet | place: Canada: British Columbia...
GAATATAGACCCTGCTTATGCAATAGGTTTAGCTTTACTTTTGGGTGGATTTTTAGGAATGATTTGCACACTATTATGTAACTTTTTATTAACACTTAAAAAACAAGAGGGTGACATTTGATGAATAGAACAATATTTTTAGAAGAGAATAAAGTGCCAATATGTCCTGATTGTAAACATATACTTATGGATGAAGGAGGAGATAATGGTGAAGATTATAATTGTGAAGTTTGTTCAAAAGAGTTTTATGAAAGTCAAATAGAATGGTGTAAATTTCAAGATTTAAAAAAACAAGTAGGTACTAAAAGATGAAAAAATCAAAAGTAGAAATTTATGAAATATATTATTGTTTTTATTGCCCATATTGTAATCATCTTCACCATACAATGTTTCCAAGTGATAAAGATAAGATAATCGAATGCGACATCTGTAATAAAAGTTTTGAATTAAAACAAGATGTGACTAAAAAATGAAATTAATAGGTCAAATATTATTTGAAGTTAATTCAGAAGATGAATTTGAAAGACTTAAAGATGCTAATAAATTACCGAATGAAGAATGGCATTTAGTAGATTTAGAATATCAAGAGGGTACTAAAAAATGAATCCTTGTAAAGAATGTCAATGTAGATATATGAGTGACAAGAAAGCTATAGATAGATTATGTAGTAAATGTCCACATAAATGTCAAGGTACAAAACAGGTAGGTATTAAAAAGTGAACTTTAATAAAATGTATAGTGCTAAAGAGATCAAGATAATATCAGATCCAAGATTAACAACATCGCAGAAGGCAAAATTAACAGGACGACCAAAGATGGGTATTAGGTCAAAACTGCAAAAAATGAGAAGGGAGAAAGCAAGAAATGAAATTCCACTTAACTAATTGGTCAAGACTTGCAGAGAAGTTATTTTCGGATAAGGTAACAGATCTAGTTATAAAAGAAAAACTAGAAAGTCAAGGAAGGGGTATGTCAGAGATCGGTATAAACCAAACAAGAACGATTGCTAAAACAATTCAAGGTGAAGCTAGAAATGAAAATTAAAACAAAAAATTTAAAATCAAAAATAGGAATAATAGTTCTTGTATCATTACAAACATTCTTGATAATATTAAAATCATTGAATAGATTAACTTGGGGTTGGTGGTCAATTTTCTCTCCATTGTGGATAGTGGCAATTATGGTTTTTATTGTTGCACTTGTAATTTATTATAAAAAATAAGAATATTTATATACTACTTTGTATATAATATAGTTATAAGCTAAATCAAGATGCAATAAAATGAGACAAAGAAAAGAAACAAAACAAATAGTAGTCGATGAAGATCTACACGCTAAACTTAAAATTAAAAGAGATAATGCAAGAATCATAAAAAAGAATAATACATTTTCTTTTAGCGATACAATTAGAGAGTTATGTGAGAATAATGGGTAAACATACATACATAAAGGAATATGTAAAGAATTTGTGGAAGCGTGGTACAATTACAAAGACATTAATGTTATGTACTGTTTCAGTAACAATAACAGGTCTTTTTTTGTATGGTATATTAAACTTCTCTGCTTTGTTATGGTTTATATTGATATGTTTAGCTAAAGACTTTCGTGAAGATTATCCAAACAAATCACTAATTTTATTAATATCACTTTCTATGATATTTATTGGAGGGTTTATTTATACCCTTCATTTTGCAGGGTTTTGGCTTATGTTCTTTGTTATCGTTCCTGAACATTGGTGGAATTGGCTATATAATAAAGTAAAAAAAAATAAGTAGTTTATTTAATTTTTCTACCAATTTTCTTTGCAATATTTTTACTCATGTGTAGATATGGCATAACACTATCAACTCTTTTTGCACCTTTAAATTGTTGTAGATCAATTAGATCTAAACCGTTTTGTGCAAGTGAGGACATTCTATTGTGCCTAAAGAAGTATGGATTTAACCCAATCCACTTAGTCATGTAGTAATATATCTTATCTGTTATCACTATGTATATAATTGTCTCTCCATTCTTTTTAGTGTATTTTCTTTCTTTTCTACTAATCAGATCATAAAACACTAGTATATCAGGCATAAAACTATTAACATAATCATATAATTCTTTTACATATTTTCTAGCAAACGGAATAGATACCATTCTAGGTCTTCCATTTTTTGCAGTTGGTATCTGTATTTCAAGATCATTCTTATCTTTCTTGAAGTTTGAAGCTTTGAGTTGTAATAATTCAATAGGTCTTGCCCCTGTATAATATATTATAATTAGGAAAGCCCTTGCTTCTTTTCCAAATTTAGAAAGCCCTGCAATCTTTAATCCTTTGTCAAGTTCATCCATTTCAAATAATTTGATGACTCCTGTTTTGATAAAATTTTTATATCTTTCATTAGTTATCTTTGGCATTTTCTTTCTCCAAAAGTATTAGCCAGTTAGCTATACTCTTCTTTTCCGTTTAGGGAAAATAACTATTTTCCTTAAACTAGTAGTAATAAGTATAAAAGTATTGCCCTTATATATATTTATCGCATAAGTTTATAAACTTTAAAGTTCATATACCTAAGTATGGCATCATATAAAAGAAAGAACAGATTAATCCCATCCGATTTTTGTATTAGATATAACCCATTTCTTGGAGAAGGCGAAAGGGAGATAGTAGAACGACTATTATATACACTGGTAATTAAGAGAGTCAGAGCAGATAAACCGACAGTATGGTTTATTGGTGGAGATTCAGGGGAAGGTAAATCATCAACGGCACTTACTATCCAAGATATATTATGTAATTCAATGGGAATAGATTTGTATGATGTTTTAGAGTATATGAATATCATGCATCCTATGGAGTATGCAGATAAACTAAAGGATTTATTATTCTCAAAAGATAAGGTGGTTAAAAAGTTAAGGTTTTTTTGTATGCACGAAGCAAGAACAATAGTAAATGCAGGTGATTGGAATACTAAATTAAGTAAGATGATTGCTAATGTTAATGCAATGAGTAGAGCAATTAAACCATTATGTATGATTATAATAAGTCAGTTCATCAAAGATATAACTAAAACAGTTAGATACACATTAACTTATTATTCAACAATATCAAGACCATTGAATAAGCCTTATGCTAATCTAAGGATATTTAAACTATACAAAGATGATAGGGATTTAGAAAAGCCGAAAATCAAAAAGAGATTCCTTCAAGGTTATTTTATGAGGGCTAAGATAGAAAATCCTAATCCAATGAATGAAGCACATTGGGATCGAGAGTGGAAGATTCTAAAAGATATAAAATTACATAAGACTAGAAAGGAAGTTTATGATAAATTCAAGGATTTAGATGTTTTAGGAAAGAAGGATCAGATGGTTAAGGAAATGGACGAAATGAGTGAACGATTCAAAATAGAAGCAGGTGGAGAAAATAACAGAATAGATAAGGTTGCAGAACATTATACACAAGATTTGCAATCATTAAGTTCTGTAAGTAAGAAAGTTAGAGGTCAATGGAAGATTAATCTTAAAGTCAGGGATATGCACAACTTGAATAAGAAAGATACAGTAATTCTAGAAAGTAAAATAAATGAAATAGTCAGCAAGAAGGATTGGGATAAGAACATCTTAGAGGGACATGGGGCGAATATAGAAAATGAGTGATAAGGATATAGATAAGAATACAGATGATAACATTATGTTTAATAATGAAGATCTAGAAACATTAAACGCAAATGTATGGATTAACAAAATGGAAAACGAGTTGCTTCATTGTTTGACTAAAGAGGATGCAAAGGCAGGGTTTTTGCAGTATGGTATGGTTATGAGCCATTATAGGGATATTGTTCAAGCTAAAGGGATTATCGATGGAGAAAAATTTGACAAGGAATATAAAGATGAAGTAGAAGCAAATTCTTTTGATAATCTAAATACCGAACAGAAAGACTTAAAGAAAGCTATGTTAAAGCATAGGTTGATTTTAAAAAGTGTATTAAAGAATAGGAAATCAAGTGCAAATCTAGAATATAAAGGGTAATATGAAAAACTTTAAAAAAGATATAGTATAATAATATATTAAGCATTATTAATTTTAAATAATTAATGATAGAGGAAAAAAACAAATGGCAGATGATATGATGAAGGCAATTAAACAAGCCTTATTGGTTGTACTTAGTGCAGTCGCAGTTATCGGTATCACCTTTTTAAGCATGATGGTATATGGACTATTAATTGGTGCATTTAATCAACAGGCTCAGGCAGGTAATATAGCAGTTGATAACAACACGCTAAATAACATGACGGCACAAATTGGTAGCTATTGGACAACAGTAGGTACAGTAACCACAGTAGTAACAGCAGTGGTAGGATTTATAACACTAGCAGTATTATTTATGATCTTTAGACCTTTTATTGGTAAGGTAGGGAAAATAGATAAGAAAGGTGGTAAAACAGACTACTAGTTGAATTAAGGGGCTTTTTGCCCCACTTTTTTTTATTTTTTTATGTTTACAATATTTCTTTAGAATAAAAACATTTAAATATGAGTTTATGTTATAATATGATATGGCAGAAGAATATGTAACAAAAGAACAGTTTAATGAATTAGTTATTAAGTATAATAACTTGTGTGAAAAATTATCAGAATTAAATTTAAAACAAACTGTCTCGTTTGACGATTCTTTGTTTGACTCTGATGAAGATGATTTTGAAGATGATGTAAGTGATGATGATAGCATTGAAGATAATGTAATTGGTGGTGATAATGATGGATCAACCTTCTAATGAAAATGAAGATATAACAAACCAAGTTTCTAAAACAGGTACTTCTAAAAAGCAAAGGACAAGAGAAGAAGATATAAATATGTGTTTAGAGGAGTTTGGGGAAGATGCAGGAACTTATGACTTAGATAAGAATATTACAAGGGAAGTTCTTATATCAACTTCAAACTCGTCAATGCTTATGCATTTACATGAAATAATTGAGGAAGGTGTATATGAGGTGAGTGGATATACTCGGCAACCACAAAAGGATAAAGAAAAAGTCACTTACAAATTAACAAAAGAACCAATGGCAACTGAAAATGTATTGAAGCAATTTAGAGTTTTGCTTTCAAGTCATTCTAATACTAGTAATTTAATTGCTAAAAAAACATGGGAAGTTTTCGCAGAGCAGGTTAGAAATAATTGGGAAACTTTTGAGAGTGTTTGCTTAAAAGATAGATTTACACCTGAAAGGTATATGAGGACAGTTCAGAATAAGTTTAAGGATTGTTTAATTAATATAGGGGATATTATATGTGATAATCCTAAGAATATGGATAGTCTATTCGGAAGTATTAGCAATGAAGAATCAGAGTCAGATATAAGGACAGGTTATAATTAAAATGGCAAAGAAAAATAAAGATAAGAAAACGCTAGATACAGCAGGTAACGAGGTTAGGGTTAAGATTTATCTAAGGTTTGGTAGCGACACTAGGCATTTAAGAATGGATTTTCTTGCTAAAGAGAAAAGAGATAGTTATAACAATCTTTCAATTATGAGTGAAGAACATGGTTTTAATGAGGATAGTGATTTCACGCAAGATGAAGTATATAAGGCAATGCGAGACACATTGAGTCTAGATGGTCTAAGTAAAGAGAAACTAGTCGCAAAGCTAAATCATGATATAGAAAAGATTAAAATTAGAGTAGGGGCTCTAGAAAAACACCCTGAATTAAATATATTAGCTAATATTTGGGATGAAAAGGGAAAGTTAAGAAAGCTATTAGTTTATGAAAAATATATGAAGTATGTTTCTCATAAAGGATGTTATTATAAGGTTGAAAATAACATAAGAGTATATGAGTTTGAAAGTATTGAGGGTTTCTTAATACCAATTTGGCACGGATGCGACAATCTAATTGACTATCAAGATAATACAGTTAAAAAGAAAATCACTTTACAGGAGAGAGACAAGTTAAACACTATACTTGATGCAAAAAAGAAAGAAAATCTAAAGTATGTCTCATTAATATTAGTTTTAGTCGTGTGTACTGTATTATGTGCTTTATTTATTTTTGGAACATTAAAGTCTTTTAGTTATTATAATAATTATGAAGCACAATGTCATAGACCTGCTATGGAGAGTGCAAACGCTATGGCAAGTATGACAACAACAATCAAAGAGTTATTTAATAATGAAGTAGTTATGTATTGCCTGTTAGATCAAAATAAAACAGGAGTCGTTAATGATATTAAGGCAAATATACAGAAATTAACGGTAGAATAGCAAAAAACATATAAAGTTTAAAGAGTTAATATAGTTATGGCATTTAATAATCTATCATTGGCAATGCAGAATGTGGCAATCCATAACTATATTATGTTCTATAAATTTATTTTAATTTTGATTTTTATATCTTGTGCAATTCTGATCGTATCAAATTTTAAACCAAAAGATAGCAAGTATAAGATGGTTAAGATGATACGAGGTGTCTATTATGTAATGTCTTGGATAGTCATTAGCACGATACCTTTGCATTTTATATATTTAAGTCCAAATATATCTTTAGATGTATTTATTAGGGTTTTGTTTTGGGCGTATGGATTAAATTTTATAGTATTAGGTCTAATAATTTCTCTGAATGTAATAATGTACGGTAAAGATTTTATGACAGAGTTATTATTTGATAAGAAAAATAAAAATCCATTACTAAGAGATATAGGTAAATATTTTATAAGCAAAACGGATGTCGAACTATGATTAAATCAATAAAGACAGCAATAAGCAAAAGTTTATATGAAGCGATCAAACAAGAGAAATCGAGATTAGAATTAAAGGAGAAAAAAAAGATTAAGTCAAGAAAGAAAAAGGTAACAATGGTAATTGCAAGTCATAGTATAGCAAGGAGTTTAAAATGAATAAAAACATATTAGGTATAATATTAATATTTGGTCTAGTCAGTTCGGTATCTGTATTTCTTGCTATGTTCTTATTCGCATTTAATAATGATTATGTGCTTTACAATTTTGTAGAAAGTGTAGAGGATCTTAAAGATCAAGGTTTAATCAGTCAAGCAGATTATAATAGTATAGAAAATGTAGGTAATGAACATTCATCACTTAATCTTTATTTTGATTGGTGGTGGATAGGTAGTTATCTATTGATGGTAGTAGCTACATTATTTATAGCATATTATTCTAGGGAGCAAAGTGTATTCTCATTCCTGACAATGCTTTTTTTCGGAACAATGATATTTCTGTTCGCTTTAAGTGTTGTAGAACAGGTTACAAGTTGGGTAATACAGGATATTTTTTACAGGTTATTACCAACAGCACAATCCTCAATGCCAATGTTTGATTTCTATATAAGTCATGTTGGGATAATAAGTTTTGTTCATCTATTGATTTGTTTGCTTATCAATATGTTATACTTGAAGATAAAAGAGTTTAAGAAGAAAACAAATTTAGAAGTAGGTGAAGTAGTAGTTTGATTGGAAAAGATACTTTAATACTTCTGGGTTTTGTGGTAGTAGGTCTAGTTATAGTTTTTTCTACATTATTATCAACAAATATAATAGATGTATCTACTTTGCAAAATGTAACAATAGGCTTTAATTTAACAAATCTAACATGACATATAATAAAAAAATAATGGCAGGTGTCTTTTTTCTAATTTTGTGTATTCTTATGTCAGGTGTATTTATCGGTGTTTCTGTATTCGATTCAGATCAAGTTGGTAACACTACTTTTAATGTAGAGTGTGTTGATGGTTGTGATGATATTGTAGTAGTAGATAAGAGTACAACAAGCAATGGTGACATAATAATATTTAACAACTCTAAGTGGACAGCAACTAGTTTAGGATCAATAATAAATACATCTTTAAATGGTACTGCTGATGAAAGCTTTGTTTATGAAAACTTCTGGAATAAATCAACGCAAACAATAGGAAACATATCTTGTTTAGAGAATCAAATACTAAGACATTCACAAGTATTCGATATGTGGTATTGTTCAAATGAAGCAGTAAATCAAAATGATTTAAAGAATTTTTGGAATATATCAGACGATCAAACAGGATTAACAGGGGATAAGTCAGGAAGTTATAATCTATTAACTAGTGGAATATTCACTATAAATAGAAACGTTAGTGGTCTTGGAGCAGAAATAAATATCACAAACCAGAATAGTTTTGGAGATGCAAAAGTAAGTTTTTATAATGATGTTGGAGCAGAGTTAAATATAGGTGTATTTGGTCATGGGATAAGTCAAGCAGTATATTCAGACCTACTTAATCCTAATGAGTCAGCTATGGGATTAAGTGCAATAAATAACCCTATGTGGTTTGCAACTACTAACAATAAATCCTTTTTCTTTGGAAGTTCACCAGATGATGATATTGCAAATGTTAACTTTTCTGTACAAATAGATCCTTCTTTAGGTGGAATTATTTTTCAGGGTAATAAACTTATAAGACCAGTAGAACAAGAAGGTGGTTTTGGATTATTTTTCCAATCACAAGATGTTATAGAAGAGGGTGGTTTTCCTTTTGGATTTACAGCTAGAAGTTCTAATAATGAATCTATTGCCTTAAGTTGGATGCAAAATGGAAAAAATAATTCTTTTTCTGCACAAATGAATACTTTTGGAGCAGTTCCTAAATCTTGGGTTGATTTTGGTGATATTGCAAGTGATGAAGCAGGTATAGAATTTTTAAGGGAAAGGTCAAGTTATCTAAACTATTGTGACTATTTGCAAAACAATTTATCATTAATACCAGAGGGATGTAAATATTATGCAGACACAACAGGTCGATTAGTTCCTTTAGTGTTTGCAGGTGATTTAGAGGTTCATAGGTCAGCAGTAATACATGAAGGTGCTATAATCTATTCAAATTTAGACTATATTTCAAGAGAAGATAACGATATGAATGTTATCGGTTCAGATATTCATGTTAGAAAAGAACAAATAGTAACAGGTAACTTCACAAACTCTACTCAAACTATATGTAACTTTGATGCAGGGCTTTGTAACTTTGTAAGTGAAAGTATTGCTCCTGAAGTTGGCAGAGATTGGCAAAGTGTAAATGAACCAGAATGTCATTCAGATGCTTGTGCAAATTCAAAAGGTGGAAATTTAAAAGTAATGTGTGAAGATAGAGATTATACTAATTTAGAAAACATTAATGTTAGTTTTTGGTTATCAATAGCTACAACTGTTAATGATGAATTTTATATAGAACTTAATAATAATATTGGAACAATCACACAGGTATTTAGTGAAACAGCAGATGTAGATGATGAATATAATACATTTTTATTCCCTCCTGCGTTTGAGAATCAATCAAATGTTACAATGTGTGTTTATTGGGATGGTACAAGTGTAGCTAGAGAATCGTGGGTAGATGAACTTATGTATTTTGCAGATTTAATAACACCTGCTATAATCAATCAAACAGAACAACGTGGAGCAATATGGCTTGGTAAAGATGGCGATGATCCAAATAAATGTGGTGTTGAAGTTTTCTTTGAAACAAATGAAACAACGCAAGACGTACAAAAGGTTTTAGAAGTTGGATGTCCAACAGGAATTACTAGAATAGTTGGAGCAGTAGAGCAGGTTGATGTAACTATTGTAGATAAGAATATAACTGGTAATTCAGCAATAACAGGTAATCTTACAGTTGGTGGAACAATCTCACAGAATGGATCAACACTAGATGAAACTTATTTTAAACTTAATGGAGATTCTGTTATGGCTGGAAATGCGAACTTTGGTGGATTTGATATATTTAATGTTGGAGATTTAGATGTTGGTGGAGAATTTTCAATAGATGAGATGTCAGTAAATGAAATTGATTTAGGAGCTAACACTATAACAGACGGGAGATTGTCAGGAGATTGGGAAGTAACAGGTAGTTTAGATGCAGGAAACACAAATATAACAGGAACATTAGATGCAGGAGATACAACTATTACAGGTGCTTTAATAGCAATAGCGACAGAGGAAAGTTATATTTCATTAACTGCTGGATTTAGTGCCGACACAATAGGAGATGATGTTGAAGACGCTGGTGGAATTTCTCTGACAGGCGGACTTGGTGGAGACGCAACAAACGGTGGAGATAGTGGAGAGGGTGGAGATGCTAATGTTCGAGGTGGCGACGCAGGAGACGCAATAGATACTACTTATAGAGAATACGCTTCTGACGGTGGTGGAGCGAGTCTGCGTGGTGGTCGTGGCGGAGATATGTCAATAGCTGGTGCTAAAAATATCCGAGGTGGCGGAGATGGTGGAGAAGTAAATATCGGTTCAGGATTTGCTGGTAGTTATACTCAACTCTCTGGAGATTTTGGCGGACTTGCTGGAGCAAGTGGAGACGTTACAGCGTCAACTTCACAAGGTGGATTTTCATATGGTAATTCAGACCAAACAAGTGCTTCAACTAATACGGGAGGAGATAGTGGAAACTTTCTTTTCTATGCACAATCTGCTGGGGGTGCTCAATCTGCTTTTAACGGAAAGAATTTAGGGGGAAAAGGTGGAGATGTAACTTTTATTAGCGGAGAGGGTGGAATAGCACAGAACTCCTTAACTTCAAATATAGGTGGAGATGCAGGAAGTTTACTTTTTAGAAGTGGTAGAGGTGGCACTGGTGCAACTGCTAATGGGGTTAACGGAGCAATAGATTTTGAGATAGGAGGAACAAGTGGAAGTATTGGAACTCTTGTTGGAACATTTCTAAATGATGCAAGTGGATTTCAACAAGATGATAACATAAAACATATTTTCGGAACAAATAACGAAATGAGTATATCTTTTGACGGAACAAATCCAATACATAACTCAACAGGGGTTCACACTTTTTATAATGAAACAGGATTAGGTAGATTAAGAGCATTAGAATATGCAACATCAACACCAAAAGATAAAGACTATAAAAATAAATCTAAAAACTATTTAGCAAGTTTACCAAGACCAAATGAATTACTAGATGATGATGGAAAAATCAAAAGAGGAGTTTTTAAAATGGCACACACAACCTATACAGAAAAAGATTATGATAACTGTTGGGAAATAAATGTTAAATGGTGTATGATAGATGTTGATACACGAGAAACTATTTGCACAGAAACAGATCCGACAGCATACAACAGCAACTACTATAAAGTTTCTGATGAAGTTTGTGGATCTAAAGATGTTAATGTAACTTTAGTTGATACACAAGCTTTTGAAAATACTATAATGATTTCAGAACTAAAGGCAGAAATCGAAAATTTAAAAAGTGAATTATGCACAACAAACTTTATTAAGTTTGCAGAATGTTTAATAAACGGAAGAATAATATAAAAATAATCAATAATTATTTAAAAACCAAAAATAATACTAATATATAAAATGAATAAACACATATTTATTTGGGTATTGACAATTTTAATTCTATCTAGTTTTGTTTATTCAACTGATTTTACAGAGGATAATCAATTTTTTGTAACTCTACAAAATTCTACTCCATCTATAGCATTATATGATTGGTCTATAAACGGAAATAATTTAACAAACTATGGTGCAACTTATGATGTTATCGAAAATGCCTATGAGTTTGATGTTTCAAATACTGATAATATGAAAACATCATCAGATACCCCAAAAAATTTAGACGAATGGTCAGTTATAATATGGGTTAATCCAACTGTAACTACTACTCAATCATTTTTAACAAAAAATGAAGCAGGTGCAAATAATGACTTTATTATGGCGACTTCTACTGGAAATTGGTTTATTGGAACTGATAATGGAGTAAGTCAATATGGGGTAACTGTTACTGATATTTTACCAGTAATAAATACATGGCAACAAGTAGTAGCGACTTATGATGGTAGTACTGTTAAAGCATATATCAACGGAGTAAAAAGTACAGTTGAAACAGCACAAGTAGGAAGTTCTATTATTTCAACTGGAAAAGAATGGGAAGTAGGATCAGATAGAGACGCAAGTTATTTCGATGGACATCTTTCAGGAATAAGTATTTATAATAAATCATTAAATTCGTCAGAAATAACAGAATTATATGAAGAAGATAGAACTTTTAATCCATATTTAGAATCATCCCCAAATAATTTTACAATAACATCAAGAGACATAAGTAATAGCCAAACAATATCAATATTTAATGCAACAATAAATGAAGCCTTTTATGACACAACAAATGGGGAACTAGTAACTCCTTATTTATTGAATGAATCTGATTTTTTGAATATAACAGTAGAAGCAGAAAGCTATTTTGATTATACAAACACATCATATAATACAAGCAACGGAAACTTATTAGTTTACTTAGAGCCAAATGAATTAGAAGATTTTATACTTTTAACTCCAAATGGATCAAAGGCAAATGAGACAAGTTACAATATCACTTACACAGAAGCAGTATCACCAACAAATAAGACAGTAACATATAATGTAACGATTTCTTATCTTAATGGAACTATATTAAATTCAACAAACACAACTAATTTATATCTCAACTTAAATATTACAGATTATGAAGCTAATATATATAATGTTTCAGTTAAAGCGACAGAAGATTCGACAAATATAAGTTATACTCATTCAAGTTTGCTTTACATAGATAAAACAAATTATATTTATTTTGCGGATATTATTTCAGACAGTCCGTTAATTAATAAAAACATAGATATTATTTTCCCAAATAACGATACAGTTGAATATACAACGGATAGCGAGGGTAAAATAAATTTTCAGTCTTTCGATAATATAACATTCCTAAACGGATCTTATCAAATAACCTATTTAGGAGATCAGGGTTATATTTCTCCAACGACTTTTTACTATAACACAACACAAATGCCTTTCAATATAACCTACAACATATCAAGGGCAAATATAAATATTCAGGTAAGGGATGCAGATAGTTCTAACTTGATAACAGAATATGTTTTAATATCAATAAACGGACTTGGTGTTTATAATACAAGTAATGGAACTTTATTTTTAGAAAATCAAGCAATTTCAAGTCAGACATATACGATTTATGTTAATAGCGAAAACTATACAACAAATCAAAAAACATTTACCTTTACAAATCAGGAGACAATAAGCTTTACTATTTATTTAATTGAAAAGGATAACCCTAATCTTGGAAACATCTATGTAAATGTATATGATAGTTATACATATTTACTTGCAGGTGTTGATCTTAGGTTGCAAGAGTTAGATGTTTCTACATCAACCTTTGCAGAGGTTGGACAAAAAATATCAAGTAGTGGTGGAAGTGCTAACTTTGAGGTATTATTAGATGAAAGGGTTTATCGAGTATATGCAAGATATGAAGTAGATGGATTAGTATATGAGGGTTATTCATCAGATGCAGGAGAGGTATTTTTTGCAACAGAGCAAATAGTACCAATATATTTAACGACTGTATCAGGAGTTGATTATATAAAATACGAAGGACTTAATATAAATGTGCAAAATACAACATTAATTAATAATGTTTCGTTTCATCAGGTAGATTTTAATGATATAAATGGAATAGAGCATAGAGTTTGTTTAACTTATGAGTATCTAAGTGGATTTATATGGAAAAATTCATTATTCCTTTGTAGTGTTGGTGCAAGTGGGACGATTAATCTTGGTGGTGGTTATTTATTAGATAGGGATTATAGTTGGAGAGTAGAAGTTAATGTAATTGATAGTAATGGATATGCAACCAATTTTTATAGCGAAGAGTACAAAAAGACAGGTAGTTTTGAAGATACATTTAGATTCATTATGAGTGCCTTAATTATGCTTTCTTTTATTTTAGGACTAGCAATTTCTTTGTATCTAAATAGGATAGACTATTTCGTACCTGTAACAATTTTTTTAAGTATATTTTGGTTAATATTAGCACCAAGTTGGGTAACTGCAAGTCACTTAGTATTTAATATAATACTCGGTTGGTTCGTCTATGATCTAGCAAGGAAGAAAACTAAGCAGGAGGGCGATTAAACATGGTAGAGAAGTTAAAGTCAGTTACCACCTATATAATAATAGGAGTTGTGGTTGGTATATTTATATTTCTAGCAAACTCTATCGGATCTGATCTTGCAGATAATGACAATGCAGAATTATCACAAAATAGTTTAACTTATATTAACAATATAACAGGCAAGAATTATGGTCGGAACACATCTATTTACAGCGAAAAACTAGAATTGTCAGAAGAGAGTGGGGATAATAAGTTTGATTTTGTATTAGATTTCTTATTCGGAAAAAGTATGGCTTCAAAAATCAGAAGATTTGTAGATGTAATATTTGGGGTACCATCATTCTTTTTAAGGGATGTATTTAGGTTGCAGGTTCCAAGTAATATATTAGCAATAATCGATTGGTTCGTAAATATAATGGTAGTTGTAGCAATAGTTTATTATATTAGAAGGGGTGAGGGTTAAATATGGCAATGAATAAAATAGGTCTAGATGTAAGTGTTTTGCAAAACATAACGCCACCAAATATAAGTATAAGCACTAGTCCTTCTGTTATAGTTGAAAACATAAAAGCTAATGCAAATCAGATAACGGCTAACTATTACGGATTAGGTGTTATGGTAACATTGTTTTTCTTTTTAGTATGGAAGATTGGTCGTGGTCTAGATGTTGTGAATGAACAGTATGGATCACTTAGAAGTATTGGAATTTCGGCAGGAGTTGTCGCTATAATGGGTTTACAAATGCTTAATCTAGGTTACTTCACAGAGTATTATCATTTTATAATATTTGCAGGAATAACAATATTGGTGTGGATTATAATTTTCGTGAGTGGAAATAGATGATTTTAGAGCTACTACAAGGATTATTCAAAATAGTTATTAAGATATTTATTTTCTGTTTCAAAAGATGCGTTTGGTTTTTTGGTTCTATTAAAGTTTTGTTGCATAATTTCAAGGTAATCAATGAAACATCAAGAAAAGTAGCTAAAAAAAGGGAAATTTTTTAAACATTTAAAACAACTAATTAGTTAAGATGGCAGAAAAAATAAGTATAAAGCAAAAATTACTAGATAACAAAGAAAAGATGAAGGAGTTTCATTCTAAATTTTATACAAGTATTGAGAGTATATTAGCAACAAAAGATACAACCTATCAATTAATAGACAATATAGATAAGTTCGTAAAGGAAGATAATAAACCAAATCTAGGAGAAATCGCTAAATTCATAATGATTAGCAAGATGCAAGGTGCTATGAATAATATATTTAATAAGGATGTATAATGGTAACTAGTAATTATAATCGAAGTAGGGGAATATCAGGATCGAGAGTAGTTACTAGGAGTTCAAAATCAAAAACAGCAGTAACTAAATCAAAAAATACACCATCCGGAACTTCATCATCGATAAAAAAATCATCAAGTTCTTCAAGTTCAGGTAAGAGTAAGACAACTTATAGGGATTCTCAAACAGGAAAAACATTTCAGAGAGAAGCAGGAGAAAGCTTACAATCTGCAATTAAGAGAGTTAGGGGCATCCCCGAAGCACAATACACTTATGATAGATCAAGTGGAAAATTAACCGATAAATCAACAGGTAAGAGGACATCAGTTCAAGATGGTAATGTAGGTAAAGCAGTCGATTTACTAAGGAAAGTATCAAAACCTGAGCCGAAAACTAGTTATTATGTATTATCAAAAGATAAGAAGGGTAATATAAACAGATTTAATACAAACAATCCTGCATTTAGACCATCAAATTCTATATCATCAACACTTTATTATTCGAGGACAGGAAATATTGCACCAAGAACTTTATTAAGCGAAGGGAGGAGATTTCAGGATGGAGTAGTTTTCAAGACAAAGTCAGGGCGTACAGGTGGCACAAGTTTTGAAGTTCTAGGAAAATCAAAGGGCGATGTTAAATTAGATGCTAAAAAAAGAATAAATTTTAAGCAATCAACAGGTGCAAACGTAACCGAAAAGGATATTTTGGAGTCAATTTATGGTACAACTAATGTAAATAGACCACAAAGAAATCAAGCTTTGGCAAATTATAAAATAGTGGATGATGTATTGAAGGGAAGGACAGTTAGAGTCGGAGATATATTTAATCTAGCAACAGGAGAATCTAGAATAGCATTAACGACAACATATAAAACAAAAGATGGAAGAATTATAATAGATAGTTCAGGATTGAAGGGAATAAACATTCTATTAAAAGATTTAAGCAGTTTTTCAAAAGTAGCAAAAAGCCAAAGAGTAAAGGAATGGATAAATTATGGTAGGGATAATTTGACAACTAGAAATGCACCAAAGCAAAATGTAGCAAAAGAATTAAGTAGTTATATAAAATTAATAGGTAAAATAATCTTGAATGGGAAACCAAATACTCCAAAGAAAATACAAACTTACTTCACGCTAACATCAGATGCAGAAAGATTAGGTAAGAAATTAGAATTACAAAAAGGATCTTCTCAATATTATAAACTATTAGGCAGTTATTATAAAAGTAAATATAATTATTTCAAAACAAAAAAAGGTCAGAAAGAATTTTGGAGAACAGTAGCTTCACCATTTATTGGGTTAGGTCAATCTATCATTCTAATCTCAAGAGATATAACAACAGGAAAAATATTAAGGAAAGTGAATACATTATATTCAGTATATAAGCCAACAACAGAAAAGGGTAAGAGGATAAAGAGATATATTTATTCAAGGATAGAAGGAAAAATTGGAGAAACTCAAAATATAAGGCAAAAGTATAAACAAGATATATTAAACGCAATCATATTAGAAAGTTTTTTACTGGGAATAATCGGAGCAGGTGCTTTGTCGTCCACTTTAGCAACTGCAGGTAAAGTAGCAAGTGCTAATTTCGTAAAAACAGCAACAACAGTAGGGGTAAAATTAGCAGAAGGGTTTGAAGTTACAAAAGCAGTAATTAACCCATCACCACAAAACATAGGTGACTTAGTAGATATTGGGTTAGTTGCAGAGGGTTCTAAGTTAGTCAAATTAGGCAAATTAAGTACATTAAAGCTAGGTAAAATAATATCAAAGATTGCAGATATTTCTAAAACAGATTTAAGTTTTATGAAAGCATTAACAGGTAAAAAAAGATTTAAAGGTTTGTGGGCTAAATTTCAAAAAACAGGTAGAGTAGTTATTTCAGAAGCAGGTTTAAAGATAGAATTAATCAAATCAAAATTAAATCCATATAAAACAAAAGCGATAATAGAAACGAAGATTAATGGTAAAACCTCAACAAAAACAATAGAGGTTGAAATAATACCACCAAAGGATGCTAAAAAAATTAAATCAAAGCCTAAAAAATCAGAAACAATAGAAGTGGTATATAGGGAAGTTTCAAAGAAAATAGTAAGTAATAAAAGACTACCTCATTTAGCAAAATCGATAGAAGATAGATTTGACTATTCAAGTGGAACTGTCAAAGGTGGAAAGAGAACATTAGATAGAGTAAATAAAAATACTATTGTCGAAATGGTGAAAAGAAGAACAGATGTATCAAGAACCGAAGTCACGATTTACAGAAAGGTACAAAAAGTATTATTAAGAAATATTGAAAAGAGATCTTTACTGCTAAAAAAAGATGGAGACTATTATTTTCCAATAGATAGTTATAGAGTATATGGAAGTGGAAAGGTTGAATCTATCAAAGGGAAGAGTAAGTTAGCATCACCTAAGAAGGTAAAGACAGGAATATTTAAGCCAGTAGATACATTAAGATTAGAAATGGATACTAGAATAAGTAAGTCACAGATAACTAGTAGATTAAAGGATATAATAGCTAAGGGTTTCTATAAAGCAGATGGGAAAAAGTACAGAGTAACAAAGACATTCAGAAGAAAGATAAGAAGATTTATCAGTAAATTAAGTAAATATTCAAAAAGCAAATCAAGACCTAATAAATTAAAGTTGAATAGTGATGAAACTTATTTATACGAGTTTGGTGTAGAATTAAAGGATAGGGGAATATTAAAGGCTTTGCCATTCTTTAGGATAGGTAGTTTCAGGAAGAAAGAATTTAAGTTAAGAGTAAGAAAAATAAAGAAAAAATACACACCAATACCTACATCTAGGGCATTGGTAACTGTTCCAATAACATCCAAAGCACTAACAATAGTGAAAGTTAAAGAAATGGGGATAGTAAAGTTTGCAGGTCAAAAGCAAATACCACATAAAGGTACAGTTAAGTTAATAGATTATGCAGTAAAGAAATCAAACACTTATGATTCATTAGGAAAATTTATATTTGGAAAAAGATGGGGCAAAAGAGGATCAGCACAATTATTTAGACCTTCACAGATAAATAAGCCAAGAACAGTAATAAATCCCAACACAAAAGTTACAGTTAAAGCAGAGCAATCAAGAACAGGGAAAAGGAAAGGTAATTTTAATTTAAGGATAAACGCTTATGAAAATGTAAGGGGTCGATATAAGAAATCTAAAGAGTGGATTTTTTATGGAAAAGATAAACCAAAAGATATAGACATTAGAAAAGCAAGACGAATAGCTGACATAAAGTCTAAATCTAAAGCAAGATTAATAAAGCTACCATCATTAGGATTAGGGGCAGGATTGATATTAGCAAATCTAAGCAGTTTAGCTATGGCTACAAGGGATAAAATAAATATAGAAACATCGCAAGGTCAAAGTTTGTCATTAAGTCAAGCATTGTCTATGCGTACAGACAGTAAGCCAGTTTTGGCGATAGAGGGTGCAACTAAGTTAGACTTAATAAGGATAGCAAAACTTGTTGATAAAGCAAAGCAAGTAAAGAAAGAACTAAGCAGGGATTCAAGATATACAGTTGATAATTTTAGAGTGCCAAGTATTTACAGATTACCAAGCAAACCACCTAAAAAACCACCAGTAAAGCCACCTAAAGATCCACCTAAGGATCCACCAAAGGATCCAAAACTATCAAGAAAACCAAAAAGGAAATCTAAGAAAAGGGCGAAGGTTAGATATACCTCAGCTTATGTAGAGATAAAAGAAGGTGGAAAATGGATAATACCATATAAAAAGCCACTTGGGATAAATACAGCGAAGAAGTTAGCAAAGTATTTAGCAGAAGATTCATTATCAGCATCATATAGAATTAAGAGATCTACAGATAAACCAGTAAAGCTTAAAGGAATCCCACGAGTATTATCTAACAGATTTAGAAAGTCTAGGAATAAGAAAACTCCAAATGTAAGAGTGGAAAAGCGAGAGTATAGATTGAACAAACCAACAGAAAAGAAGAAAATTTTAGCAAGTAGATTGGCAAAGAGATTCACAAAGAAGAAGGCTAAGAAGAAGTCAAATAAGAGAAAGGCAAGTAAAAGGAAGCGTAAGAAAAAATGAAGAGACATTTTGATAAAAGGCAAGAAAAAAGACTTATGACTATGGAAAAGAAAAGGTCAAAGAGTGTAAGTGCAAAAGATATAGAAAAGCACATACAAAAGTCTTTTAATCGCACAATATCTGAGTTCAAAAGAATTAGTAAAAAATAGCAAACACATAATCTAAAGTATATATTGTAGAAGAGTAAGGTTTATATAGTAGTACACATACACATTACTTAGGTGATAGAGTATGCAGGTAAATAAATCAGATCAATTAGATGCTATATTCAAGGATATAGAAGTATCTTTAAGTAAGGTTAGAAGCAGTCAGGAGCAAGTTCTAGAAGATATTGGGGTAGAGGTATAACGATGAAGGCTAGATATAAAGTAATTTTATATATATTGTTAGCAACATGGTTAACTTTTGCGACAGTTGACTTTATATTTAATTATACAGGGGGATTCTGATAGAATGAAACTTAACGGAATAACAACACAAAGAAGAGCAATAGATTTTATGACGTCTTACTTTCTAAAAAAGGGATTCGATATTTCTAGGCATAATATACCATTTCATGGACACGCTATTTTGAGTTGTGGAAAATTTAAAGTTTATTGTTTATATAAGAAAGACTATTATAGGGATTTCGGAAAGAAATATAAAATTTTTGTTAAGAACAGGGATACTTTATCTGGTATTGGGGATTCTATAAGCAATACAGCTATGGATATTGCACTAAAAAGAAGATGCGATCTAATATTATTCTTGCATCCAAACGAAGTAAAATGTATTAATCCAATAACGATGTATAAGATATGCAATGCTCATAAGCTTCATGGGAATCAAGATGCAGGGAGTTTAAGGCAAGTATCTAAAGGTATTCGTGTTCCAGTTCAAGAGTATACTTATTCGATTGCAAGGGAAATATTAGACGATTTTAAACTTATTGATTTAGTACCAGAAGAAAAGAACCAAAAATTAGGTGAAACAGAATGTTGAAAATCAGAAAAGGAAAAGTGTTGTTAGATAAGAAAGAAAAGAAGAAATTGGTAGGTAACCTTATGAAATCAATATATGGTGAAGCTAATATTATTGAGGGATAGTTATGACAGAAATGAAATTTAGTCACAGAGATAAAGAAGCAATCTGCAAGAAGGCATCAGAAGTTATTAACAATCAAGTAGATTTTATAGATAAGTTAGAGAAGTATGATGGTTGTGGGTTATTGGTATCAGTAAAAATAGAAGTAGTCAGATGATTTTTTTAAAATAATTCAACACAATACATAAAGCTATGCAAAAATGAGAAGTAAAAAAATGGTAAAAAAAACAAGTAAAAAAGAACAGACAAAAAAGTTTTACTTGACCATACTATATCATATTCGAGATTACAATAGGCTACCGGTGGAAGGTGAAATTGGTATATCTAAGCAGAATATGAATTACTATGTAAAAAAGCTAAAGATAGACGAGGTTATATACTCACCATCGTATTCTGTATGGCATCTAAACGAAGATAAATTAAAGGTATTTCTTGGAAATAACATACAGTCAAGAAGTAAAAAAACAGATGAACACACTAACCCATTAAAGGCTCACTTGCCAAGTAAGTTAACAACTAGAGGTCATGGGTATGCTTTTGGTTTAAAGATAAAAAGTTTCATGGGTTGGAATGTAATAAGGGGAAAATTAAAAGGTAAGTGGATTAAGAACGATACAGTTAAAAGAATAATGGTCAAAGGTAGAAAAGTTTGGTTATGTAAAGATTCCATAGTAGTTTATTTTAAGAAGGGTGAATCAATGTGGGGAGATTCAGGTGCAAGTTCTAAAAAACACGCAATACATGAGTTTATAGTAACAGTAAAGAAAATAGAAAAACAAATAGGTCATTCATTCAAGATCAATAAAGAATATTTATTTAAAATAACAAAATCAGAATATGCCAATATAAATAATGTGTTAGCGAAGGATTATAATGATAAAAATAAGAAATTAAAAATCTATAATAAGAGAGGGGAACTTTGGGCTTTATGTGATAAATCGTTTAATAGGGATGAATTTGAAACAGTACACAGTAAAACATCAGAGCAAGATTATGACAATGTAGTAATGAAGTTCTTTAACAGCTTAAAAACGCATTATGAAGAAACAGGTGAATCATTTACTATTGATAAGCTAATGAGTGGATTAAATCAAACTTTAGACAGTCACAGGGTCGCAGTAGAGAATATTAAAGATACCACAAAGCAAGTAAACATAATAACTAAGTTATTACAAGTAAAAGATAAACCAATGGTCAATGACCTTCAGGACAATTCAGATATAAGAAACTACACAGGTTAAACACTACTGTTTAACACTATCGTTTATTATTCTGCAAACTATATTTCAAATGTCGAAAGTATATATAAATGAAACTCCATACACTATATTTAATCAACTAGGTAAAATATTAGCGTATAAAAAGAGATCACTACCACCTCCGGAAGCAATAACTTATACGCTTTATTTTTTCTTTTAATAGAAAAGCTTATATACTTCTAAATTAATTATATATACAGGTAAGGAGTGGGCAGATCATATTCTATCACCAAATGGACTATATCTTAACCTACTCCTGCTTTCTTTGTTGTGCCCTCCGGCATTGGGGAAACCCAATGTTCACTATTCTATACTATATTTTCTATAATACAAATGTTTATATAGTAGTACACATACCCATTACTTAGGTGATAGAGTATGTTTAATAAAATATTTAACAAAAAAACAGAATATGTAGATATGTCAGAAGTATATAAGAAGTTAGATCCAACAATGACAGTAGTAAGGATTAACAAGTTCAGAAGAAGTCTAAATCCACATTATACAGGTGTTTAATTATGGAATCAGGAAAGATAAAAAGTGTTTACGACAAGAACTTAAAGGACTTGCTTTTCGAACTAACAAAAGCAACAAACAACGTAAGAGAAACAAGAATTAAAAGCGAGTTGAATTTATTATGAAGCAAGTAATCAAAATGACAGAAACAGGAAAAAAAGAAATAGCTAGACTTAATCAAAGGTTCATAAATAGAATAGGACAAAAGTGTGTCAGATGTAATGAAGAAGTGACAAGTGACACAATGTTTAATGCTTTTTTTTGTAGTAGATGCAGTAAATGGGAAAATGCAGTCAAAATTAACACGCAAGATCTAAGATCAATAATAAGGTTAATGCTAATTAAAGAAACAGGTGATGTCAAAGATTCAGCAAAGTATGTTATGACTTTAAGTAGTAGAGATAAGATTTACAAGTTTCTAATTAAGCGAAAGTTGATGAAGAAAGTAAGGCAAAGCTATTACTACATAGAAGGGGGTTTTTAATGAAAATTACAAAAGGCAAATATACATATTATGTTTGTGATATTTGCAGGGAAAAAACAAGAAAGGATCTTCTTAATGAAACAAGGTGGGGAGAATTATGTAGTAGTTGTCATGGTATAAGAAAGGATCTTCAAACAATGCGAAATCATTACAAAAAAATAAAAGTAAAAAAAGGTGTTGAACCTAGAAGGTTGGCTAATCTAAGAAAGTGGAAGATAGCACAATTAGACATACAGTTAGATGAACAAAAGTTATTGGTGTAGGTAACACGAACGTTAATGAGATAAATTCTTATTAAAGAAAAGTACTAATTACTTTAATAAGACCTGTAGGTTTCGCGAACCTTTTGGGATAATATATACTCTAACACCAAAACATTTATATATATCAAATATAACCAATATAGTAAATATAGGAGATTCCCAAAATGGCGAACCATGAAAAAGATAACGATTCAACAACAATCGCAGTAAAAAAATCAACATACAGAAAGCTTCAAAAGAAGTGCCTTAAAACAGAGAGTTATGATGATCTGATCAATAGATTGTTATTTGAACAAAAGGGCAAAAAAAGTGAACAGAAGGCTAAATATGAGGATGTCTTATAGGTAATCAAAATGATAGAAGAAAGGGTAAATGAAATAATGGAAAACATAACAAGTGATGAAAGTTTATGTATAATAAGGGAAGCACTAAAAGAATTTCAGGAGTGACACATAAGATGAATTGGATATTAAATTGGCAATTTTTAACTATTTTGGCTTTAATAGTCGGGATAGTTTCAGGGGTTGGAATACAACAAATAATAACAAAAAGTAATTATGATAAAACAATCAGATTTGAAGTAATAGAAACCAGAGGTTTTACTCAAATACAAAGCTACAAAGGAGATAAGCTATTAGGTGCTAGAACAATAACTAAAGAGATATCACCTAAAGGATTTGAAATAGAATTTGAAAAAGAAAATGATGGTGGGGATTTTATTTTTTATGGTAAAAAAAATGAAATAAAAGGAAAACAAGAGGGTGACATTTGATGAAGATTAAATTATTTCCAAGTATAGGACAAATGTTTTTCGCTTTTCAATTATTACATATATGGTTTAAAGGTAGTTCATATTTTAATTGGTGGTGGGTATTACCTTTGTTTACTGTAAGTATTATTGCATCATATATTGAAGATAAACTTGAAGATTATATAGATAGAAAAAAACAGGATGGTTACAAAAGATGAAAACTCAATATAATAAATGTATAATATGTAAAGATAAAATAGCTATAATGGAAAAATTAAGTATTTGTTTTGGTTGTTTAGATAAAATACAACACAAGTTAAACTTACCAGAAGCAACACCAAACACAAAAGAGTTTGATAATACAGTAAGCTTGAATTTTGAATTCATAAAAGCATATGTGCTTGGTTTTAAAAGTGGTACTAAAGAATGAAAAATGATAGAATAATGCTTATAGCAATACTATTTGTAATAGGTATGGAGTTTTTGTACCAATATACAAATAGTCCAATTATACCAATAATAATGAAAACTATTTTTGTATTAGGTGGATTAATTATTATATTATTATGTTCATATATTTATATAATTTCAAATAATTATGAAAAACAAGAGGTGCGTAATTGATGAACTATACAATAGATCCATTATGGATATACTTATGGAATATAGACCCTGCTTATGCAATAGGTTTAGCTTTACTTTTGGGTGGATTTTTAGGAATGATTTGCACACTATTATGTAACTTTTTA
>Ga0233413_10000306_pt1 | contig 24393 bp, 16 predicted proteins | sample Na_anoxic_6_MG_FD_189019 | JGI IMG/M metagenome (GOLD analysis project Ga0233413, IMG submission 189019) | Seawater microbial communities from Saanich Inlet, British Columbia, Canada - Na_anoxic_6_MG | ecosystem: Environmental > Aquatic > Marine > Inlet | place: Canada: British Columbia...
ATTCATCAAGATGGTGCACATCGATCCGCACATGAACCACACGGCGGCTCACTTGGGCGGCAAGTGGATTGCGCCGAAGCCGGGCACGGATGCGGCGTTTGCCCAGGCGCTCTGTCATGTCTGGATAACTGAAGGCACCTACGACAAAGAGTTCGTGGAGAAACGCACCACCGGCTTTGATGAATGGAAAGCGCACGTTCTCGGCGAGTCGGACGGTACCCCAAAAACCCCCGAGTGGCAGGAAAATGAAACCGGTGTGCCGGCACGCGATGTCCGCGCGCTGGCCCGCGAGTGGGGCAGCAAGAAAACCTATCTCGGTACCGGTGGTTGGGGTACTGGTGTCGGCGGTGCGTGCCGCGGGCCGACGGGTACCCAGTGGGCGCGCATGATGACGATACTTGGCGCGATGCAGGGTATGGGCCGACCAGGTTCCAACTTCGGTAATCTGCAGTTCGGTGCGCCGGTGGACATGAATTTCTATTTCCCGGGCTATGCCGAAGGCAGCATGTCCGGCGATCTGGCGTACAGCGCCCAGTCGACCAACAACTACCAACGCATGCCGCATATCGTGACGATGAGTACGGTCAGGCAGGCTATTCCCCGGATGTATCTGCCTGAAGCAATAACTCAGGGCAAGGCCATGGGTTACCTGACTGATGTGGCTTCGGTGCAGGGTCAGTTCTTCCCGTTCGGCTATCCGTCACCCGGGCACGCACCGGTGGAGATGATCTACAAGTACGGCAGCGCGTCGTTCGGCACGATGGTGAACTCAAATCGCTGGGTGAAGATGTATCAGCATGAGAATTTGAAGTTCGTCGTCAACCAGTCGGTTTGGAAGGAAGGCGAGACATCGTATGCCGATGTCATTCTGCCTGCCTGTACCGTCTTTGAGCGCTGGGACATTGGCGAGTGGTACAACGTCGGTCCCGGTTACGTGCACCACATGTATTCAATGAACAATCACCGTGTGATCTCGTTGCAGCACAAATGCATCGAGCCGCTGGGCGAGTCGAAGTCCGACTACGATATCTTCCTGGCTATTTCTGAAAAGCTCGATCTGGGCGCGGTTTACTCGGAGGGCGGTAACTCGGAGTACGAATGGTGCAAACGCGCATTCGATTCATCGGACATGGCCAAGCGCATCTCCTGGAGAAAATTCCTGAAGAAAGGCTATTACGTCGTGCCCCCGGAACCGGAAGGCTCACGTGCGCCGACGGCCTACCGGTGGTTCTACGAGGGCCGCAAGAAAGACGTGCCGGAGCCTTATCCGCTGCCGTCGGACTTCGTGAGTAAATACGGTGAGGGGTTGCAGACACCGTCCGGGAAGTACGAGTTTGTGCCCACCACGCTGAAAAACTTCGACGATCCTGAACGGCCGGCGGTCAATAAGTACATGCGGACCTTCGAAAATGTCGAGGACGACCCGGCGATGGCGAAGTTTCCATTGCAATTGCTGTCACCTCATTCGCGTTATCCGTTCCATGTTATGGGTGACGATGAGGGCTGCTTCCTCAGGGATATTAGAGAACACCGCGTCAAGGTTGATGGCCATTATTATCTCGTTGCCAGGATCAGCCGGCAGGATGCGCAACAGCGGGGAATTCAGGATGATGACCTCATACGTTTGTGGAATATCCGGGGCTCGGTCGTCTGTGCCGCACAGGTTACCGACCGACTGCGACCGGGCGTCATTAGTGCATCGACTGCATCGGCTGAATACCGGCCGATGGGAGAGCCCGGCAAGTCGACCGATCTCGGCGGGTGCATCAACATGCTCAACCCCAGCAAATCCATTACCCCTAAAAGCCACGGCATCCGTCCGAACACGACGCTGATTCAGGTCGAAAAATGGACCGGCGTGGATACCTGGCAGCCCGCGGAGGCAGTGTAATGACTAAAAAATGGAACATGATCGTTGATGTCGAACGCTGCAATAATTGCCGCGGCTGCTTTTTGGCTGTCAAGGACGAGCATACCGGTAATGATTTTCCGGGTTATGCAGCGGAGCAACCGCCGATGGGCCATAACTGGCTCAACATCGAACGTAAGGAACGCGGGTCGTATCCAATCGTCGATGCACATTTTATGCCGGTCATGTGCAATCACTGTGACGATGCGCCGTGCATGAAAGCTGCGAAAGACGGCGCCGTAATAAAGCGTGCCGACGGTATCGTCATCATCGACCCGGAAAAATCCAAAGGACAGAAAGCCATCGTGGATGCCTGCCCGTATGGTGCGGTTTCATGGAACGAGGAAAAGCAAATTCCACAAGCATGGATTTTCGATGCGCATTTGCTGGATGACGGCTGGACGAAAACTCGTGCAGAGCAATGTTGCCCGACCGGTGTGTTCAGATCAGTCAAAGTCGAAGATCAGGAAATGCAGCGGATAAAAGAAGACGAGGGTCTGGAAGTCTTGCAGCCGGAATTAGAGACAAAACCCCGTGTGTATTACAAGAATATGTATTTGATGAATAGGTGTTTTGTTTCAGGTTCAGTGGTGGCCAATGTGGAGGGCATTGAAGAGTGTGCCAAAGGCGCTGAAGTTATACTGAAACAGAACGGCAACGAAGTAGGGCGTGCGACGACCGATATCTTTGGCGAGTTTAAGATTGATACGCTCGAACCGAACAGTGGTCAATATGATTTGGAAGTGAGCTCGGATTCATCGGGTAGTTTATCGATGGAATTTAATCTCGGCGATGCAAGTATTTATCTTGGAGAAATAACACTCGCGTGAGTGTGGTCGTTACAAGTCGGGTTGTGGCTGACCAAAACGTCGCGCAACATCTGTTTAGGTTGCGATATCATTTAATAAATTCACTGTGCATCCACAGCAGGAGGCTGTGGTGCAGCAGTTTCGACGGGCATTGAATTTAACTCTCAAATGACACAAGAATTGATGTCAGCAAAGATATGGTTGTTGCCTTGAACTTCATCGTCTGTTCCCCTCTCTTTAATGAGAATAAATTTCTTTGTCATCAAGATGATTACGGAAAATGAAAGCTCACTTAATATTTAGCATTGTTATGTCGCTATTCATGATTAGCATCATGTCTTTTGTGGTGACTTATTTGAATATCGGCTGGACCGATCAGACCATTAATAAATGGCTGTCGAGTTTTTTAGTTGCCTGGTGTGTTGGCTTCCCGCTGTTATTTTTCTTTGGGCCGATCTTTAAGAAAGCGATTGAGAACTTGCTGAGTAAGTAATTGCCCTATCTGCAGATAAAAGAATCTCCGGGTCGGACCTGCGCAACAGCTTGATTAGCAAGTGTATTACAGGTTAAAACCAGTATTTTATGGCCTTAAATCATCTATTTTGTCTGGTTTTTCATCTATGGAGCATGTTTCAGCAGAATGTCTGTATCGCCGAAGATTTGCGTTATCTCATCCAGATCAATTCTTAATCGCATTTTTTAAGGGCTAAATTGGGCTATTAGCATGCCTGGAGAGAAGTATTCTCCGATTAATTTACCAATATTTAAGGAGTTGCGTTGGTCCGACCCCTCCCTAAATTCGCGGCTAAAGCCGCTCCTACAAATGGGTTACTCGGCGGCTATTTTGCTTATTGCTTCTAGTTGTTCAGGAGTGGGTTGCCAATCGGCCGCGGCGACATTTTGCCGGATTTGTTCGGGCTTGGTGACGCCGGCGATGACACTGCTGACATAGGGTTGTGCAGCGAGCCAGCCGATTGCGATGTCCAGAACACTGTGACCAATTTCATTGCCGTAGGCAGCGATCTTTTCAACGATGGCGAAGCGCTCGTCAGTTGCGAAGACACCACCGCCGCCCCACTTTCCAAAGCGTGTATCAGCCGTCGCTTTTTCGCCGCGCTTGTACTTGCCGGTCAATAGACCGCTCTCAAGTGGAAAATACGGCAGTATGCCGATACCTTCTTGTTGAGCAACCGGTACCAGGTCTGTTTCGATACCGCGAAACAGCAGGCTATAGCGATTCTGTGCAGTGACATAGGCCGCGCTTGAATTTTTGGACGCAAAACCTGCGGCCTCGGTGAGTTGTGCGCCGCTGTAGTTAGAGCAGCCGATAAAGCGAACCTTGCCCTGTTGTACGAGATCTTCAAGTGCCCTGAGCGTTTCATCGATCAGCGTGCTGGTATCAGGGAAGTGATGCTGGTACAGGTCGATGTAGTCAGTATTGAGTAATGTCAGGCTCGATTCGATGGCTCGCATGATGTATTGAGACGAACCACCACCTTCTGTCGCACCGCCACCGCCGCCATGTTTCGCACCAAATTTTGTCGCCAGAATAATGTCTTTGCGATGCTCGCCGAGGGCTTTACCCAGCAGTGTTTCGGCTTTGCCAAATTTGCCGCCATAAATGTCTGCTACATCAAAAAAATTAACACCGGAATCGAGTGATGCGGAGACGATGCTGTCTGTCATTGCCTGGTCGCACATCATGCCGAAGTTCATGCAGCCGAGCCCGACCGATGAAACTTTGATACCCGAATTACCCAGTGGCTTCATTTTCATTATTTAAATCCTTGTCTCAGAGCTTTTGAAAATTTTGATAATAATTATTTCTATGACCTGCGTTTTAGCTCAGCTTCGGTGCTGGCTGTAACTGGGGCCATCAGTGCGCCGGTTGCCGAGTCGATCAGGTTGCTGACGGACAGAGCTCGACTAATTTGTTGCGTAGATGCTTGAAGTTCACTGGTGTACTCCCAATCGGCAAGGGTGTGAATAATCATTTCCCACATCAGACCAAATCGTTGTCCAAAAATAGGTTCAGGGATTTCTGGCGCCATCTGCTTCAATTGTTTGTACGCACTTTCGGCCGCATCGAAGCGGCTTTCCGCGAATTTGTAAGTATCCGTATGCGGGTGGCCTACAGCTTGAGCCAGGAAACGAATGTAGAAGCTGCCACCTTCAGTATCCTGAATTTCTTCGACGACTGGTGCTATAAAGGTTTCAACCAGCTGTCGCGGATTGGGGTGGTCGTTGGTTTGTTCGCGGATCGAAGCCAGTTTTAATCTCCTGCTCAGATTGACGCGTTTCATCCGATAATCGAAGATCGCATCTACCAGCGCTGCCTTCGAACCAAAGTGATAGTGGGCCGCCGAGGAGTTACGTTGGCCGGCTGCTGTATTGATCTGTCGTAGCGATACGGTGCCGATGCCATTTATAGCAATCAGGCGTTCACCAGTCAGTAATAATATCTCACGGGTTCCAGCGCTCGCAGCTGTTTGTTTGCTTTTTACCATGTTGGTGCCGGTAAGGCTGTAGGAGCGGCTTTAGCCGCGATTGAAATTATTCGCGGCTAAAGCCGCTCCTACACCCATTTTTCAGTCTATTTCCCAGCGTATCAATTACCAGTAGTGCGTCCAGCGCGAGTTCTTGGCGAAATTCGCAAATGCTTCACGCTTGTCCTGGGGCAGGTAATCTACATAAGCACTGTGGTCATAGCGCGGTCGATACTGGTCGAATACCGGTTTATATATATCCATGTGGACATCAGGAATTCGATGTTTCTTGCGAAACGCACCCATCGGAATCATCGCAAATTCCTTGGTTTCAAATGGACCCGCTTTGGCTATTTGCACACCGCGAGGACCGAAAATTGCAGAGCGTCCGGAGCCGCCATAGGATGCTTCGTCGAAATAACTTCTTTTCTGGCTGCCGTCAGAACCGAGACTGACGGAATTATTCGCAATCATCGTATAGACACTGTTGTGATAAGACGTCATGCGCATGTCGTCAAACTCAAAGCCGCCGGTCGCGACGCGGCACATGATTTCCGCGCCCTTGAATGCCATGCAGCGGAACAGTTCTGGTTCAAACTGCACCGCCGACATGGCGATATTGCCGATGTCGGTTTGCACCACCGGGACAACTGCGTCGATGCCGTACATCTCGACAAATCGATCATAAACATCGTAGATCACGGACGTATATTGCTCGGAGCCGGGGAACATGCCGCGCACGTTACGTTGCTTCCAATGTTTGGCGACGACATTGCCGTCGGGACCCATTAAGACCATCAGGTGCAAAATATGTCCGGGCCAGTTCTCCGGGTCCTTGGCATAGGTGCCGAAGGCGATATAGCAGTTGTATTGTTTGGCCTTTTTGCCAACTTCTTCAATTTCCGGACCGGGCACTTCTATCGAGAGATTGTAGTGCTGCTCACGTGTCCATTCCGAAAAGCCTGTGATCGGAAATTCATGAAACAACAATAGATCACTCGGTAAGCCGAACTGAGCAATATCAATAGATTCCAGAAAGTAGTCCAGGTTCCTGCGAATATCCGGTCCCGGATTTGCGCCATCAACGCCATTAACGCGAGTTTGTACGACGCTTGCGACGATCATGTCGCGACGCAGTGGTACGGTGGGGTAGGTGCCGTCTTCGCGGACCATGGATTCGGTGGTTTCAGACATTCGCTATTAACTCCTTGGTTTTTAACAGACCACATGGTGGCCGCATTCCGGCTATGATAGCCGGAATCGACACAGAGTACGTATTATGCTCGCGCCGTTGCACCACGCGGTGAACGAGCGGCAGCCTTGTGCAATCGGGATAAGTGAATCATGGCAGTTGAGGAACACAATACAGGTGCGAATGGCGGCGTAGTGATGCCGATTCGTACCGGTGCAGAGTATATCCAGAGCCTGCGGGGCCGAGCGTTGACCGTCTATCTGTTCGGTGAACAAATAGAGGAACCGGTGGACCACCCGATCATTCGCCCCTCCATCAATGCGATCGCGGAAACTTATGAGCTCGCATTGAGTGATCCGGAGCTGGCCATGGCTTTGTCGCCACTGACCGGTGAGCGCATAAATCGTTTTTTACACATCGCTGGTAGCGCGGAAGATCTGGTTCGTCAGAACAAGATGCAACGGCGACTCGGGCAATTAACCGGCACCTGTTTTCAGCGCTGCGTAGGCATGGATGCAATGAATGCACTGCATTCAGTCACGCATGAAATTGATGCGCTGCATGGTGGCGACTATCACAATCGTTTCAAGGCATTCGTCACATTGATGCAACGTCGTGGTTTTGTGATCGGCGGTGCAATGACAGACGTCAAGGGTGATCGCAGCAAAGCGCCGCATGCTCAGGATGATCCTGATCTGTTCGTGCGTATTGTCAGGCGGACCGCTGACGGTATTTATATCAGCGGTGCGAAGGCACATCAGACCGGTTGTGTTAATTCGCACTGGTTACTCGTCATGCCAACGATGCGCCTGGGTCCGAAGGACAAGGATTATGCTGTCGTTGGTGCCATCCCTGCCGATGCCGCAGGCATCACCTATATCTACGGTCGTCAGTCCTGTGATATGCGCAGCATGGAAGACGGTGATATCGATGCCGGTAATGCAAAATTCTCGGGTCAGGAGGCGATGATTGTCTTCGAGGATGTTTTTATTCCAAATGAGTTTGTCTTTATGGATGGTGAAGTCGACTTTGCCGCGATGCTTGTCGAACGGTTTACCTGTTATCACCGTCGTAGCTATGTTTGTAAGTCCGGCGTTGGTGACGTTTTGATTGGTGCAGCTGCGACGATTGCAGATTACAACGGGGTTGAGGGCGCATCACATATTCGCGATAAATTGGTCGAGATGACACATCTGAACGAGACGATTTACAGTACGGGTATCGCATCGAGTTATCAGGCACAGCAGATGAAGTCCGGCGTGTACCAGAACGACGATATGATTGCGAATGTCTGCAAGCACCATGTGACGAAGTTGCCCTACGAAATTGGACGGCTGGCGCAGGATCTGGCCGGTGGACTGATGGTTACACTGCCGTCACAAAAAGAACTGGATCATCCAAAAATCGGCAAACTTCTTCGCAAGTATCTGCAGGGGCGCAAGGAGATTGCGACCGAAGACCGAATACGTATTTTGCGCCTGATCGAAAACATGACTTTGGGTCGCAATGCTGTCGGTTACCTGACCGAATCGATGCATGGTGCAGGTTCACCACAGGCACAGCGTGTGCAGATTGCGCGCCAGATGCAGGTTGAGTTTAAAAAGACGCTGGCCAAGACGCTGGCTGGTATTGCCCCGGACTCAGCTGATGAGGTTGCGGCGCAAATCTCTGCGTACATGGCTCGTGTGTTTCAGCTTGGCGAGCCAAACGATCCGTTCTGATCAGTGGGATCAATAAATCCGAAAGCCGGCAGGATGCACGCTAATCTATGGGCCAACCGGGGTTTTCGTCATCTGTATGCGGCGCAGATCATCTCTCTTGTCGGTACAGGTCTGAGTACGGTTGCACTCACGCTGTTGGCTTATGATCTTGCAGGTGGCAGTGCAGCCGCTGTGCTCGGTACGGCGATGGCATTTAAGATGGTTGCGTACGTGGTTTTTGCACCCATTGTCGGCGGGCTTGCGCACCATTTTTCGCGCAAGCCATTTCTGATCACAATGGATATTGCTCGTGCCGGTATCGTTCTCACAATGCCATTTGTAACCCAGGTCTGGCAAATCTATGCGCTTATCTTTCTGTTGAATCTTTTTTCAGCCGGATTTAAGCCCGTATTTTCAGCCACGATACCCGATGTTGTTCCGGATGAGCGCCAATATACGCAGGCGCTGGCAATGTCGCGATTGGCCTATGACCTTGAAAACCTGTTGAGTCCGCTACTCGCCGGCCTGGCATTGCTGGTTGTAACTTATACCGGTTTGTTTGTGGCAAATTCTGCAGCATTCATTGTGTCAGCGGTACTTATTGTCATGACGCAGTTGCCGGCAAGCAAACTGACTGACCGCCTGGGTGGCCTTCGCCAGCAAATAAGTTTTGGGTTGGTGGCATATCTTAAAACACCCCGATTGCGCGGATTGTTGGCGCTCTACCTCGCTGTATCGAGTGCGAGTGCCATGATTATCGTCAATACAGTTGTGTATGTGCGCGGGACTCTCGGTGGTTCGGCAGCAGATGTTGCGTTGGCAATGGCGGCAGCCGGTGGTGGATCAATGCTGGTTGCATTGATTCTGCCGCGAGTTCTTGATTTTTTGCCAGATCGTGCTGTGATGCTAACCGGATCGCTCGTCATGGCCGTTGGTCTTGCATGGCTGGGAACTGGTCCTGCCTTTGAGGTGCTGTTGGTTGTCTGGTTCGTGATTGGAGTTGGTTGGTCGCTGGTGCAGACGCCGGCCGGCAGAGTGGTGATTCGTTCGGCTACACCCGGTGACCGGCCAGCCTATTTTTCTGCCCAGTTTGCGTTGTCACATCTTTGTTGGCTTATTTTTTACCCGGTGGCCGGGCAGCTCGGTACACATATCGGGATTGAAGCAACGGCCTGGGTGCTCGCCGGTGGTGTCGTAGCATTCACCGGTCTTGCTGCAATGTTATGGCCAGCCGGCGGGCGAATACCGCTCGAGCACTCGCATAGTGAGGTCGATCATGAGCACGAACATTCACATGGTGAACACCATGATCATGAGCATGGTGATGGTGATGGGGAAGCGCCGCACCGTCATCCGCATCACCACGGCAGGGTCGAGCACACCCACCGGTTTGTGATTGATGACCATCATATGGTCTGGCCACAATCTCCGTAGCCATCAGGGGCATCTTTCCTGCAGGAGCGGCAGCAGCCATTACTCCAGTACAGTGCGTTGCCTTCTGCGGCGCAGGAGTATGCTGATGAGCAGGCCCGGGATCGATAGCCAGCCAAGTGCGCCACCACCTCCGCCACCGTCCTCGGCGGTTGATACTGGTTGTGTCTGTGCAGTCCCGTTCAGGCATGCTGCTGTTGCAATGATCCGGTCAATTTGTTTGGCGCTGCAGTTGGAAAATGACAGTGACGTTCTGTGAGAAATTTTTGAACTCATAATTAATTCTGAGTCCGGGGAGGCGGAGCAGGTACTGCTGGGATCGCCATCATGTGGTGCGCCCATATTGTGCCCAAGCTCATGGGCGACAATTAGTGCTGTCAGGCCGCTTATGTCACGACTCAGTGCTGCACCCGTTACCGGGTTGCAAATACCCGAGCCACCTGGCTGAGCCAGATAGCTGATACCGGCAAGGCGGTCACCCGAAGCGTTGATTAGATTCTTTCTTGTCAGCAGATGGGTGTGGCCGAGATGCCGCTGGTTATGATTGCGCCAGTCAGCGAGTTCTGTAAGCAGTTTTCCGGCAACATCAGTTGCCGAGAATGGGCTGGTAACTTCCGGTGTCACGGAAAACACAGTGTCAACTTCCAGTTCAATGCCGAACTCATTGGCGTAAATTCCCTGAACGGTATTAAAAATTAACGCAATTTCATTTTCAGTCTGGTCCGCATATTCATTGAGAAAGCTTTCATCTGCAACGACACCGACAAGCAGGCGAGGGCTGCTTGATTCCAGGGTAATGGCGGATGTGGTTTGCAATTCGGCATTTAGCTTGGCGAATGCGGTCTGCCCATCGACATGTCCGGCAGCAGGAGATTTCGCATCATTTGTTGAGCAAGCCATCAGGCCCTGCGGTACCAGCGTGTCAGCAAGTCGAAAGATGACATTGGTTGGTGCGTAGTCGGCAGGCGCTTCAAGCAGTAAATCAGTCACACGTTGGCGTGGTTCGATAAGATATGTGTCAGTGCCGTCAGCAATGATACCGCTCAGATTCTCGCCATCTTGCAGTAATCTGAACCACGAACCCGGCAGGCCAGCCAGTTGGCCGCGCCATTGCGTAAAGTTAGTGCCGCTGACGGCGCTGGCTGATTCGATTTTTAGTTCGAAGCGACGACCATAGGCATCAAAGCTTAGCGTTGACTGGGTGTCGGCTGCCGCCAGTGTTGCGTTGTGCTTGCCGTCATCAGGCGTCGTGATGAGTTGTATCGACTCGTAATACAGAATCGAGATCGGAGCATCATCGTCGGTGTGGCTGTCGGCTACTACTGGGAGCTGAAGGGCAAGGGTGATGATTATTATGAACACCGACATGCAAATGTGTCGGGGTGAATAACTATGCATCTCAATATTTTAAACTATTGTGACCAGAAATGATGCGGTTAAGAGCTGATTTTTTCTTATTTTTTCAACGATATGTAACATTGGTCTAAAGTCATTTGTATCAATTGCATCTGAATCTTAAGATTTGTCATCAGGTTCTCCGCTGCCTACACTACGTATCGGTCGCCATCCGGCGCGCTGATGCACCCATTGTGCTGACTTTCTGAAGAAGAACATGAGCAGGTCGTTTGACGACATTCCGGCGCGCCTCGACAAGCTCGAACGGCGGTCGATGTACCGGCGTCGAAAAGCCGTGGACAGTCCGCAAGGTCGGGAACTGATCATAGCTGGTCGTCGTTTGCTGAATTTCTGCAGCAACGATTACCTGGGCCTGGCAAGTGATGTGCGTATCCGGGAGGCATTCAAACAAGGTGTTGATCGTTGGGGTGTCGGCGCAGGTGCCTCGCATCTGGTCTGTGGCCATACGACTGCACATCAGGAGCTTGAAGAGGCGCTGGCGACTATAACCGGGCGCCCGCGAGCACTATTTTTCTCCAGTGGTTATGCGGCAAATCTGGGTGTCATCAATGCACTGGTCGGCGTACCTGACAGCGTCTTTGAGGACCGGTTGAATCATGCCTCGTTGCTCGATGGTGGCTGGATCAGCCGGGCCAAGTTCGAGTTCTATGATCACTTGTCTGCCGATGACCTCGAGGCCCGACTTGCGGCCACCGAAAGTGGTCGAAAGCTGATTGTCAGTGATGCTGTTTTCAGTATGGATGGTGATCGCTGCCAGTTGGCTGAATTGGTGCAGGTCGCAGACCAGCATGCTGCATGGCTCATGATTGATGATGCACACGGATTTGGGGTTATTGGTAATAACGGCGCAGGGTCAGTCGATGCTGCTGTGTTTGATACCCGGCAGGTACCGGTGCTGATGGCGACACTCGGCAAGGCAATGGGTACATCCGGCGCTTTTGTTGCCGGTGATGACAGCCTGATCGAATTTTTACTGCAACGTGCGCGCAACTATATATATACAACTGCTTTGCCGGCGGCTATTGCTGTTGCAACACTTAAAAGCCTGCAGATTGTTGCTGCTGAGGGCTGGCGCCGGGAGAAGCTCACTGAGCTTATTCAGTATTTTCGTGCCAGTGTCAGGGAACTGGGTATAAACGTGTTGCCGTCAGATACTCCGATTCAGCCGATCATCGTCGGTGATGCTGATGCCACAATTGCTGCAAGTCAGGCGCTTGAAGCGCGTGGTATTTTGATCACAGCCATTCGCCCGCCCACTGTTCCCCAGGGAACGTCGAGGTTACGCATTACATTAACCGCTGCCCACACACGCGAAGACGTCGACCGGCTGGTGACAGCGATCGGTGAGGTGCTGGGTGATATTCGGGCAAAAGGATAATCGTGGTCATGGCAGAGCAAAATTTGGTTGGCCGCCATTTCGAGGGCTATTTTGTGACCGGTACAGATACCAGTGTTGGCAAGACGCTGGTCGCGGCCGGCTTGCTGGTTGCGGCATCCCAGCTCGGTTTGCGAGCTGTCGGCATCAAACCCGTGGCCGCCGGATGCACGTCGGAATCTGGTGCGGAGCTGGTTAGTGAGGATGCTCTGGCGCTTCAGCAAGCAGCTTCTGTCAAGCTGGACTATCGTGAGGTTAATCCTGTCGCACTTGAGTTACCCATAGCGCCGCACCTTGCCGCGGCAAATAGTGGTGTCCGTCTTGGTGTCAGTGAACTCGTGCAGCATTGTCGGCAGGTAGCCGCTGATAGCTCGGCGCAGTTCATCATTGTTGAAGGTGCAGGGGGATGGTTTGTGCCGCTCAATGAGACTGAAACAATGGCTGATTTTTGTATTGGGCTGGGTTATCCGGTCATCATTGTTGTCGGTATGAAACTGGGTTGTCTGAATCATGCGTTGCTGACGATGCATGCCGTGCAAGCCGCAGGTCTGTCAATTGCTGGTTGGGTTGCTAACTGCACAGAGCCACAGATGATGGCTATTGAAGGAAATCTGCAGACCCTGCGTGATGTATTGACTGCGCCGTTGCTTGGTGTGGTGCCATACCTTGGACCATCAGCATCGGCCGGCCAGGCTGCGCAAAATCTGCAGCTTGACCTGCTGGCAGGAGCTGAAACGTGAATGACTTGAGCGCATTCGACCGTGCACATATCTGGCATCCGTATACATCTATGACCGATCCGGTCCCGGCGTTTGTAGTTGAGTCGGCTGCAGGGGTTAGGATTCGGCTGCAAGACGGGCGCGAGCTGATCGATGGCATGTCGTCATGGTGGTGTGCGATTCATGGGTATAACCATCCGCAGTTGAATTGTGCCGTTGAAAGTCAGTTGGGCAAGATGGCGCATGTCATGTTTGGCGGCCTGACTCATGAGCCGGCTGTGCGGCTTGCTCAAGAACTGATCGAGATGACGCCGCAGCCGCTGCAGCATGTTTTTTTTGCTGATTCCGGATCCGTGGCGGTCGAAGTTGCCATAAAAATGGCGCTGCAGTTTCATGCGGCCCGGATGGGTGGTCAGGAGCGGTCGCCGGCTGGCAGGCTTATGACGATTCGCGGCGGCTATCATGGTGATACGTTCGGCGCGATGGCTGTTTGTGATCCTGTTAATGGCATGCACGACAAGTTTTCGCGGGTTCTGCCTGAGCACTTATTCCTGGATCGACCGGCAACACGCTTTGGTGCGCATCATGAAGGTGATGAAATTGAAGCAGCTGAAAGCCTGATGCGTGAGCATCGTGACGAGATAGCTGCCTTTATTCTTGAGCCGATCGTGCAGGGCGCTGGTGGTATGTGGTTTTATTCGGCTGATTATCTGCGTGAAATTGCCAAACTATGTACCCGCTACGATATTTTATTGATCGCCGACGAGATTGCGACGGGCTTTGGGCGAACCGGGCGGATGTTTGCCTGTGAGCATGCCGGGATCGTTCCCGACATCATGTGTTTGGGTAAGGCTTTGACCGGCGGATATATGACACTGGCTGCGACGTTAACAACTGAACGTGTCGCACACGGTGTTTCCGCAGACGGCGGTGTCTTGGCGCACGGACCGACTTTCATGGCAAATCCGCTGGCCACGGCGGTTGCACTTGAGAGTATTCGTTTGTTGCTGGCAAGCCCATGGCAACAGCGTATCGCTTCAATCGAACAGCAGCTTACCGATGAGTTGGCTCGTTATGCTGGCCATCTGTCGGTTAAAGATGTGCGGGTGTTGGGGGCGATCGGCGTTGTTGAGTGCAAGCATGAGATTAATGTTGCTGAGGTTCAGGAGCGTTTTGTTGATGCGGGTGTTTGGTTGCGGCCATTTGGCAATCTGATCTACCTGATGCCGCCGTATATTATTGAAGCGGAAGATCTGCGGCGCGTGACTGATGCGGTGGCGGTGGCGCTTTGAACGACTGGGATATATTGCCTTTGTTGCAGGGTGGTTTTAGCCGTGATTCTTGATGTCTTTCCCTGGACGGGATTTTGCGGAATTATGGGGACAGTGACCTTAACTCAGGCCAATACCTCGGAATCTGCCTGAGTTAAGGTCACTGTCCCCATAATTCTCATGCTGTTTACTCGTACCGTAGTGCCTCAATCGGGTCGAGGCGGGCGGCTTTGCGGGCGGGCCAGATACCGAAGAATAATCCGATGCCGGCGCTGAAGCTAAATGCAATGATGATTGCTGCTGGTGACACGACCATTTGCCAGCCGACGACCTCGGTCATCAATACTGAGATACCGGTGCCGAGTAATACGCCGATGCCGCCGCCGAGCAGGCACAGGACCATAGCCTCGATCAGAAATTGCATCATGATATTTCCACGTGTTGCACCAAGTGCTTTGCGAATCCCGATTTCCCGGGTGCGTTCAGTCACTGTGACAAGCATGATGTTCATGATGCCGATGCCACCGACGATCAAACTGATGCTGGCGATGCTGGCCAGCAGGTAGGCGAATACATCTGTGGCTGCTTGGCGCACATTAAAAAATTGGCGCGGGTCGCCAATTGAGAAGTTATTTCTGGCGCCCGGTTGAATGCGGTGCTCGCGTCGCAGGATTCGTTCAATGTCTACGATTGCGGTCTCGGTGGCCTGGTTGGGGGCGACCTGTGCGCTGATGACGTCGAGATCCTTGGTGCCAAAGAGTCGAAATTGGGCGGTTGCCAGTGGAATCCATACTTGTTCATCGACATTGCGCCAGCCGGTCGCACCTTTTTCCGTGAATACGCCGACTACCTCAAAGGCAGTGCCTGCAATATAAATGTTGCTGCCGATTAACTCGGTTGTTGATGTGTCGAGCTTGGCGGCAACGCTGCCGCCGAGTACTGCAACACGACGTTTAGCGGAGTTGTCGGCTTGCGTGAACATGGCGCCACCATCTAACGTGAAGCTATGCACTTGCGCAAAGTCAGGTGTCGTACCGACGGTCCGCAGGTTCTGGTTTTTGCTGCCATATTTAATTTGTAGTTGGCGGGTTATTTCCGGAACGATGGCGCTTAGCAGCATGGTATCTTTTGCGAGTGCTGCGGCATCGTCGATCGTTAATGTCGGACCGCTGCTGCCAACGCCCCGATGGCTACGACCTCCGGAGCGGATTGTCAGGATGCTTGCACCGAGTGCATCAATTTGATCATCAATTGCGCGCTGAGCGCCGGAACCAAGTGCAACCATGGTGATTACAGAGCCGACGCCGATGATGATGCCAAGCATCGTCAGAAAGCCTCGAAACAGGTTGGTTCTGATTGACTGCAGGGCAACCAGCAACATTTCACCAAACAACATTAGCGCGTCTCCCTGCCTGAGCTTTTCTTGTCCTTTTTCTTTTTATCATTGCTGTTCATGCCCGGCATGCTGGTGAAGCGTTGCATCTGCGCCTGCCGACGTTGTTGCTCCTGAATCAGGCCGGAGCTTGGGAGTAATAAAACACGGTCACCTGCATCCAGACCCGACAGCACTTCGCTATAGTCCAGATCAGTCAGGCCGGTATCGATATTGACCGGCTGAGGCCCGGTGGCCGCGTCGACAAACACCCAGTATCGGCTGTTGAACTGATAGCCAGAAGCAGGACGGCCCTTGGAGTTGCCCCGACTTCCGGTTGCACCTCGGCTTCTGGCAGTACTGCCCTGTGTGGAAGGGCCACGATTATTGGCAGTCTCGTTCGACGCCGATTTGGTGGTCGCCAGGCTATTTCTGATGTCATCTTCAGGAATATTGAGGAGTTGGCTGGAAACCGGAATATCACGGGTAACACGCAGAGCTCCGGTCCGTACTGCCAGCACGTCGCGGCGTTCGGCAATCCGGATTTCAACATCTGCATTCATACCCGGTCGCAACAGTCCGTTCTCATTGTTAAGGACGATCAGCACGGAAAATGTTGTGACGGTTTGGTCTGCGATGGCTTGCGGTTCAATTTTCGATACGCTGCCCTCAAAAGGCTGATTCGGGTACGCAGTCACAGTTACTGTCACCGGCTGCCCGGATTGGATTTTGCCAATATCTGTTTCATCGACGAGGGCTTTGACCTGCACAGAACTTAAATCTGCCATCTTGAGCAGCAGCGTGCCGCCGCCGACGTCCATTGTCGGCGATGAAATCACCTGGCCGGTTTCGACAAGTTTCTCGATGATGGTCCCTGCAATTGGTGAGCGTACAGCGGTGTCATCAAGAGCGATCCGCGCATTTTCTACTGCGACCTGTGATCGAATGACTTCGGCCTTTGCATTGGCGAATTCGAGTATGGTTTGTTCGTAGTCGACATCGTTGATCGTGCGAGAGTCCAGCAAAGTCTTTGATCGCTTCGTCTGTGCCGCAGCAATTGATCGGCGGGCCGTTGCAGCCTCCAGTTCCGCTTCAGCTTGGGCGAGTTGATTGCTTGGTGAGCGTTTGTCAACCTCAACAAGCAGTTCTCCCTGACCCAGAAAGTCACCAGTATCTTTGGTGATATTAAGGATTTCTCCCGATGCTTTGGATTTGACCTCGACCGTCAGGAAGGGTTCGATGACTCCGGCAGCCTCAACCGCAACGATGATATCTCGACGCACAACTTCTGCGCTGTCGTATGTGACGGCTTCCTGCTTTTTTTCACAGCCAGATAAGCTAAATATACTCAGCAATATAACAATATTTTTTTTCATTGTTTCAGTCTTGTTTCCTTGTGTCGGATTCGATCTTGCCGTCAAGCAGGCGAATCTTTCGATCAGCATGATCTGCAACCTCTTCATCATGCGTGACGAGAATAATTGTGTGGCCCGCAGCGTGTAATTCATCGAACAGCTCCATGATTTCACGTGCGGTTTTGGAGTCGAGGTTGCCGGTTGGTTCATCGGCGAGCAGCAAGCTCGGTGATGTCACCAATGCTCTGGCAATCGCAACACGTTGACGTTGTCCGCCGGAGAGTTCGCCGGGATTGTGATGCATGCGTTCTGTCAGGTTGACCTTTTCGAGTACGCTGATAGCTCTTTGCTGACGTAGCTTTTTGGGTATGCCGGCATATATCAGCGGCATTTCGACGTTATGTTGTGCTGTGGTGCGATTGAGCAGGTTGAAGGTCTGGAAGACAAATCCAATCTCTTTATTACGTACCTCGGCAAGTTGCCGGTCTCCCATGTTGGAGACCATTTTGCCGTTTAATTCATAGCTGCCCTCATCGGGACTGTCGAGACACCCGATCACATTCATCAATGTGGATTTTCCAGATCCGGACGGTCCCATGATTGCGGCATATTCGCCCTGATTAATCGTCAGGTCGACACCACGCAAGGCATGTACGGTTGTCTCGCCCATCTGGTAACTGCGACTCAGATTGTGGGTTTTTATGACGGCTTGTTTACCGCTGCTCTTATTATTACTGCCAGCTTGCATTTAAACAGGATAGAGGGAACCGGTTAGATTTGCATGGCAATTCGCGACTAAATTGCAACACTTTGTAACAGTGGCAACGGTCATAGCTGTATCGGGGGTTGATTCCCGGAGTTTATGATCGTGGCAGGATGCGCCGCTCCTAACCCCGCATCCAGCGAAGCAGTCGAGCCGAAATTTCAATCAGGTGTTGCGGTATATGTGCCTTTTGCCATTCACCTGCGGCAAGCTTGTTAGCCTCGGCGAGTGTCGGATAGATGTGAATCGTGTTCAGGATCTTTTTCAGCCCCAGACCATTTTTCATGGCAGTGACAAACTCAGCAATCAAATCTCCAGCATGTGGGCCGACGATCATGACACCGAGAATCTTGTCGCTGCCAGGTGGTGTCAGTACTTTGACAAAGCCGCTGGCCTCACCGTCGGCAATTGCCCGGTCCAGATCGTCGATGCCGTAGCGTGTGACCTCGCAGGCGATGCTTTTCTCAGCGGCTTCCTGTTCATTAAGGCCGACCCGGGCAACCTCCGGGTCTGTAAACACGGCCCAGGGCAGTACCGAGTAATCAACGCGAAATTTTCTGAAGCGGCCGAACATGGCATTCATTGCGCAATACCAGCCCTGATGTCCGGCGGCATGCGTGAGTTGATATGGTCCGGCAACATCGCCGCAGGCAAAAATATTTGGATAAGTTGCCTGTAAATACTCATTGACGGTAATCGTGCCGTTTGGATTTGTCTCGATACCGAGCTTATCCAGGCCAAGCTCACTCGTGTTGGCACGTCGCCCGACTGCAACCAGAACACGGTCGCATTCAACCGTCAATTCTACTGCTGCTGTATTGGACTCATCAGCCGATTTGCAGCAGATATGTGTTTGTCCGTCAACGGACGTGAATTGCTCGGCACGATAGCCGGTCAGGATGCGAATACCTTCGCGCTCGAAACGTTCGGTGACGGCGCCGGATACGTCATCATCCTCTTTAATTAGTATCTTCGGCGCCATTTCGATCAATGTGACCGTGCTGCCCAGTCTGCTGAAGGCCTGGGCCATTTCACAGCCGATCGGGCCGCCGCCGAGAATGGCGAGCCGCGGCGGCAATTCTTCCAGCGCCCAGAGATTATCCGATGTCAGGGCATCAATATCCGCGAGCCCGGTGATAGGCGGTACGAACGGTTCGCCACCGGCCGCAATTACAATGCTGCGCGTCGTGATGGTGCGATCATTGACCGTTACGCTGTAGGGGCCGTCGATGACGGCCTGACCGGTTATGCATTCGACGCCCAGTGCTGTGTATCGCTCGACAGAGTCGTGTGGCTCGATGCGATGAATCACATCACGCACACGTTGCATGATTTTTGGGAAATCAATTTTCAGATCTCCGCTGTCCAGTCCAAATTCTGCGGCACGTTTGATGTCGGCAGCGATTGATGCCGAGCGAATAAGTGCCTTGCTCGGTACGCAGCCGGTATTGAGGCAATCGCCACCCATTGCACTTTTTTCGATTAAGACCACTTTGGCTTTTGCCGCGGCTGCAATATATGACGTAACGAGTCCTGCTGCTCCGGCGCCAATCACCACCAGGTTGGCATCGAAGCGGCGTGGTTTTTTATGACCCTTGAGTTTGCGCTTTGCTGCGATGGCTGTGATGATTTTCTTGGTCAGTAATGGGAATACGCCAAGCAACACGAATGAACCGATCAGTTGTGGCGAAGCAATGTCGCCGACACTTTCAATGCGGCTGATCTGTGTGCCTGCATTCACATAGACAAGCGTGCCGGCCAGCATTCCGGTTTGACTAACCCAGGCAAAGGTCCATGCTTTGATTCGTGTCAGTGCCATAGCCAGATTGATGGCAAAGAAGGGGAAACTTGGCACAAGGCGCAAAGTAAACAGGTAATAGGCACCATCCTTTTGCATGCCGGCGGCGATGCGTTCGGCAGTTGCGGCAAAACGGCGTTCAATACTGTCGCGAAATAAAAATCGTGCAAATAAGAAAGCCAGCGTTGCGCCGATGGTGCTGGCAAAAGAGATGATGACAGTACCGGCGATCAAACCGAACAAGGCGCCACCGATCAGTGTCATGACCACGGCCCCGGGGATGCTCAGTGCGGTCACAGCTATATAAGCAAAGAAGTAAGTTGCCACCGCTGCCGCGTAATTCCCGGCGACAAACGTCTGAAACTCGGCTTGTTGTGCCCGGAATGATTCCAGGGTCAGGTAGTCAACGATACCCAGCGCAAAAATGGTGCTGACGATGGCAATAACGGCAAAGGCAAGTGCGAATTTGGTTTTGGTCATAGGCTGAAGATAAAAATATTGTTGGATGGCATGGGTATTCTGGCGTGATTCCTGTGGCTCTGGATGCTCGGACAGCTGATTGATCTAATGGTTCGATAGTAGGCTCTGACTGCAAAGGCGGGTTCCAGTTTAATAGAACTGCTTGCTGTTTTGTGTAACCCCATGTTTGTTAGTAAAAAAATAGTACATCCGGAGTCTGTCTTGTATTGATTGTGCATAATAATATTAATGAGACAGTTTTGGTTTATCTGCGGCTTAACCGTTCGGTGGGCAGTAATTATAAATCCACGCCAACTTACGCCTGACGGCGTGCCCGGCCCTTGGATTCGGTGCGATCAGTGATATGCTAGGCCGATATTAATGAATTAAGAATTTCTAGTTAGTTTTCGGGGGAGAACAACGAAATGGGTGGATCCTGGATGAGGCGAGCGCTGCCTGGCGCTCTGATGTTTTCGCTGGCAATGAGTTGGACATTGCCCGCATGGTCACAGGTCGAGGAAATCGTCGTGACTGTCCGCAAGAAAGGCGAAAGTCTGCAGGATGTGCCGATGGCCGTGAGCGCCATGGGGGCGGAGGATATCCAGCGTAAAGGCATCAAGGATATTACCGATATTGCGAAATTCTCGACAAGTCTTCAGTTTGATGAGTCATTTGCGCAGAGTGATACGCGGATTGCCGTGCGCGGACTATCACCGACCCGCGGGCGTCAGAATGTAGCGCTGTTGGTAGACGGCGTTGATGTGTCCAGTGAGGCGATTACCAGTTCCGGCGGTTCATTGTTGCTCAATACGCGCCTGGTCGATGTCGAGCGCATCGAAGTCGTGCTGGGACCGCAGATGGCGTTGTATGGACGCAGCGCATTCAATGGTGCAATTCAGTACATCACCAAGGATGCCGCAGAAGAATTCGAAGCCGACCTGAGGATCGACGCAGGTTATAGCTCACAGTTTGAGGCTCGCCAATATGAGGCGATTGGCGGCATCAGCGGCCCAATTTTGGGCGACGCCCTGGGCTACCGACTAAACGGTACCTGGTGGGACGACGAAGGATTTTACAAAAATGAGATCACCAACCAGCGCATCGGTGGTGGCAGCGGCGTCGGGGCAGCTTTGACGCTGACCTCAGATCTTGGTGACCGGTTTTCAATGAAATTCCGTGCTGAGTATACCGATGATGACAGCCAGCCGAGTCCCCAGGTGTTCCTGCCGTTCAATACAGAATTGAATGCGCCGCAGGGTGCATTCGATGCCGGTGTCGCCGAGTGTGCCCCTGACTTTATTGCTCTTCTGGCAACGGTTCCAGGTAATAATCAGGCATTTTTGGACCGGGGCAGGCGCCTCATGGACCCGTCTTTTTTCGCGGATATTGAAGCGGGTCTTAATCCAAACTATGCCCCTGGTTCACTTGATCCAAACTCACCCAATTTCGTGATCCCCGCCGGTGGTGGCCCCCATTGTGAGGATCGCACACCGGCGAGAGTTGGTGATGTGCCGGACCGCGATGCACTTCTTGCGCAACGCGGGGTAACCCTTGCGCCGAATCCAGTAACCCCGGGCGTCGATTACGCGGGGTTCGATCGTGAAATGTTTCGCTTGTCTTTCGTGGCAGCGTATGAAGCGGATGATTGGACGGTAAAGTCGCTGACAGGTTTTACCCGCGACGACAATTCCGAGCAGCAAGACACTAATGTGTATGCGTTTTTGTCGCCTGAAGCGGGTGCATTTTTGGATGGTAACGTAAATAGCTTTGCGTTTGACAACGACAAAATCACCAAGCAGTTTAGTCAGGATATTGTGTTGACGACCAATTTTGACGGGCCGGTGAACGGTATGCTCGGTGGATTGTGGTGGCAAGAGAAAGTCGCTAACAGTGCCAACTCTATTACGTCGCAGGCCTCGGGCTCGCATTGTTTTTGGAATAGTATATCGGGAGAGCCCTTTTTGATTGAGGATGGGTGTACCGGTTTTACCAGCACCCCATATGCGCCGTATCAGGCGGCCGGGTCTCCATTTCGTACGACAAGCCCGGTTGATCGTGACACGGATCACTATTCAATCTACGGGGGGCTGGATTTTGAGTTTGCTGAAAACTGGACGCTCGCTTTTGAAGGCCGTTATAACCATGAAGAAATTGATGTAGCTGGCCCGCTTTTCCTGGACCCGAGTGCCAGCGGTGGTCCGGGCGGGCTGAATCCATGCGGTATTTTCTTCCGTCCTTGTGAGCCGTTTGACGACTGGAGAGCTAACGGCAACTGGTTCACTGATGCCTTTTTCCCGTGGACCGATGAAGCACCGGACGGCACGGATCTCAACGCATGGGTTCCCGATCAGGCGATGCTCGACGCGATTCCGGGGATTGGTTCGGCCGATGCTAGTTGTAAGCAGCAGAATCAAACCGGTATTGCTAGCTCGATTGCAGATGGTCCGGTCTATATTGAACGCGAAGCAGACGGGATAACGCCTGTCTGGAAAGATGGTGAAGTTGTACCGATTCTTGATGCAAACGGTCTCGCGCAGGGCGTTGATAAGGACGGTAATCCAGTCAGCTTCGAATCGGGCCAGGCGGTTGGCACCGATACGTTCAACCCGTGGTGTGTCGGCCAACTGAGCAATACGGATGAATGGTTCTCACCGAAAATCAGGCTTGAATGGGCGGCGTCCGACGATATGCTTTTTTATGTCGCCTGGTCCCGCGCACGCAAACCTGGTGGTTTTGGTTTGCTGTCAGTCGGCTCATCCGGCCTGGATCGGGAGTTGTCCGAGTTTGAAGCTGAGAAGATGGAAGTCTGGGAGTTCGGTGGCAATACAACCTGGGTCGAAAACACCATCGTGTTGAATGGATCGATCTTCTTCCAGGATTTCACCGACAAACAGGCGCTTACGTCGAGGCTCAATGAGACCACTGGCAGGCTGATTTCCAAGATTGAAAACGCCGGTTCGGCCGAAGTCTGGGGAACCGAATTAAGCCTTAGCTGGAGCCCAATTGCGGAGTTTCTTGGCGGAAACTGGCAGACGACCTTGGGTGGAACCTGGTTGCCGACGCGTGAATACACAGATTTTGTCATCCAATCGACCAGTGCGACCACGGCATCTCATGCCGGCAACTGCACGGCAATCGGGGGTATTTGCGATATCAGCTATACCGGCAACAAGCTCGAGAATTCGGCCGCATTGGCGGTGAATGGTTTTGTACAGTATATGATTTCACTGTCAGCATCGGTCAGTACGTATGTTGAGACCGATATATTTTGGCAGAGCTCGCGTTATACGGGCATTACCAATCAGTTGAAGACTGCAGATTACATGGAAATGAATTTACGCTGGGGATTTCAGGGTGAACAATGGGATGCGGTGCTGTACGTCGATAACCTGATTGATAATGACGCTGTCCGTTCTGTCGGTGGTGGTCCTGGATTGGGCTGTTGTTTCGTCCTCGGCGATGGCGTCGATGTTTCAGATGCAGATCCCACCGTACCGTCGGCGGCCGTTCAGGTCGATCTGCCGTTATATAACACGGCATTCCTGCCTGATCCGCGGACTATCGGCGTGCGGATGTCGTATCACTTCGGTGGCGGTGGCTGATTATCTATCTGTGAGGGAAAAGCTGCAGATATAACATTACCCGGTAAAGATAAGCAGCAGGAGCGGCTTAAACCGCTCCTGCTGCTGCATCCATAAGCGACTCACTGAGTTTTGCAGCAATCAGTGACCTGATATCTCTGAGCCAACATGCGAGACCTGCTACAGCAATTTCTGGACCATGAAATCTCCCGTCGGGAGTTTGGTGCCGGACTTGCTGCTCTGGGACTCAGTACTGCGGCAGTCAATTCCGTGCTTGCATCCACTGCCGATAAACCGGATGTATTGCCACGTGAAGGTATCAAGGTTGAAGGTACCGGTGCAGACATTCTCGTCGAAACTTTTCTGGCAGCCGATATTCGTTATGTCTTTGGTACAACCGGCACCGGCATGTCGCCGTTCTTCGATGCCCTGGTAAAAAAAGACAGGACAAAAAAAGAGGGTGTTGAATGGATCATGTCTGTGGCCGAGTCGCAGGCAACTGCGATGGCACACGGTTATGAATTGGCGAGTGGTACGCCGGCTGTTGTATTCGTGCCGGGAGTCGCAATCCCGAGCACGATGAACATGCTGTACAACGCGTACAAGGATAAATCATCGTTGCTCGTGTATCCCGATGGTGCGAGTACAGAAATTCCGTTTCGCGATATGTTTCAGCAAATGGAAGACTGGGTTGAGCCGATGGTCCAGTTTACCAAGTGGCGCTGGAAGGTCGAAGATGCCAAACACATCAGTGAAA
>Ga0233413_10000309_pt1 | contig 24314 bp, 19 predicted proteins | sample Na_anoxic_6_MG_FD_189019 | JGI IMG/M metagenome (GOLD analysis project Ga0233413, IMG submission 189019) | Seawater microbial communities from Saanich Inlet, British Columbia, Canada - Na_anoxic_6_MG | ecosystem: Environmental > Aquatic > Marine > Inlet | place: Canada: British Columbia...
TGTCAATATACAGGTTTTCTGTGGATATAAACACCTTGCCACCATCAGGCATCGCCTCTGCCGCGTTGGATATCAGATTAAACACGGTTTTCCCGAGATGGGCGGTAGAGCCCTTGATATTTAACAGGTCTTTTTCAAGGTTGGTCTTTATGTCTACATTCGAATGAAATGATTTCAGGTTTTCATATTCAGGGCTTTTCAATTGTATAGAGATAATACTGTTCAGATTGACTATTTCTTCAACATTAACTCCTCTTCGCGCCAGGGTAAGGAGGTCCTGTACAACAACAGCGGCTTTTTCGCCTGAGTTCTGTATTGTCAATAGGGGTTTTCTTAAAGGGCTGTCTTCCGGAAGGTCCAGCAATAACAGTTCAGGATAACTGATAATACCGGACAGGATATTGTTGAGATCATGAGCTACTCCTCCTGCTAACGTTCCAATCGCTTCCATTTTCTGAGCGCGTAGGAGCTGAGACTCCAATCGTCTCTGCTCACTAACATCTTTCAGGATAACAATGATAGACTTATCCTCCTCATCTTTGACCGTCAGGATAGTCAGTGAAATCTGTTTACCCTTTAGTATTATCGGCGAGCTATATGGAATCTTCTGATCCCCTTTATCGATTAAATTCATTATTTCACTAATTCTTTTGCGATGAGGTCCTTCAAAAAGCGTGGAAAATTTTGAGGCCAAAAGAGCGCCCTCAGGAACACCGCATAATGATATAGCCATCAGGTTGGCATATAATATTCTTTCTTCAACATTAAGTTCTAAAATACCTTCGGAAATATTTTGATATATGATTTCAGAATGCCTTTTTTCACAGAGTAACTCCTTTGTAACTTCCCGTTTATAGACAGCTTTATAGCCTAACACTTTCTTTGTCAGATCATTTCCCTCATCCCTGTCTATCTTGTTCAATACGGTAAGAACGTGGTCAGTCATCTCATTGAAAGGTCCCTTGGCAATGCATGCATTGGCGCCGATCTCAGTAACATTTACCTGTTCCTCAGCTGCAATTCCGGAAAGGATAACTATATAAGTATCTTTAAATTTCGGCATGTCACGAATAATCGGGCAGAGCTTTTCTCCATTGATATTAGGCATTATGAGATCAAGAAAAATAAGATCCGGGATGAAGGTTTCCAGGATATCGAGAGCAGAAATACCGTCTTCTGCAGTTAAAACCTGATACCCTTTCTTTCCCAGCAGACTGCTCATAAACTTCAGCATGACGGGATGATTATCGACTACCAATATCTTCTTCATACAAATGTCTCCTTTTAATCCAATTTTTCTGGTAGCTCATTTATCCTCGATAAATATTAATGCAAAAAACATACCATGATTGCCTGGCAAGGTTTTCTTCTTCAATATTAGGTGCTTGAATCTTCGGATTAAATGGCAGGGATGGAGATGATAGTTAATTTGACTGGATTGCTTTTAAATTGCCAAATATTTGACAATGAAAAATATTACTCCGGCAATTAAATACCTCAATATTGTCATTCCGGCGAAAGCCGGAATCCAGGTGGGTACTGGATGCCGGATCGTGGTCCGGGGTGACGACTTTTTACGAGTTCATCTTTTTTTGAAAGTCAGCAATTTCGGCGACTGCTTCGATGGCAGTACGGATATGATCCTCAGTATTAAAAGGTCCGATACCCATTCGAACCGACCCTCCGATTTGAGCGGTGCCCATTTGCTCGTGCACCAGGGGTGCACAGTGCAGCCCGGTGCGGCAGGCAATATTGTAGTCGCCGTCTAAAAGGGTGCCGGTGTTAACAGCCTCCATTCCGTCTATATTGAAACTGAGCACACTGATATGATTCGTAAGGTCCTCCTGACAGTGGAGGGTAACACCCTCCAGATTATTGAGGCCATCCCTTAGCATACGGGTCAGTTCCATCTCATGCCGGTAAATTTGATCCATACCCTTCTCTGTTATCCATTCCATGGCAGCATGCAGTCCAGCGATCCCGGCAATATTACCGGTACCGTACTCCAGCCGGTAAGGATATTCGTCCGGGTGCATGTGCTCAGCGGACCGGACTCCGGTCCCTCCGGCGCGGGTATGGCGAATATCGATGCCCTCCCGGACATAGAGGCCGCCGATACCGGTCGGACCCAACAAAGATTTGTGGCCGGTAAATGCAACCATATCGATATGCAGCTTTTCAATATCAATTGGTACTTTACCGGCAGATTGTGATACATCAACTGCGAAAGGAACACCTTGCTCGCGACAAATACGTCCGATGTCTTCAACAGGCTGAAGTGTGCCGGTCACGTTGGAGGCATGATTGACGATGATTAGGCTGGTATTTGCTTTGATTTTTTTCCTGATATCGTCTGGATCGACAAATCCGTAAGTGTCGAAAGGCACATAGTCAACTGCCACACCGTTTAGTTTGCTTTGATGATACAGGGGGCGCAGTACGGAATTGTGTTCAAGTGTTGTGGTAATCGCATGATCACCTTTTTTTAAAAGACCGAAAATAATAAGATTAAGGGCGTCGGTAGAGTTATACGAAAAGCACAGCCGGTTAGGATCAGTGCCATTGAAAGAATCTGTCAATATCTTTCGGGTGGTGTCCACCATGGTCCCGGCTTCCATGCACAGGTCATATCCGGAACGCCCTGCGTTAACCCCGAAGTTCCGGAAAAATGAATCCATAAAGGTATAGACTTTGTCCGGTTTGGGATATGAAGTTGCGCCGTTGTCAAGATAAATTAAATTTTCCATTATGGTATCTCCTTGCCTTACCCGAACAAACCCTAAACCGTATAAAGCATCACGAGACAACGAGTTGGCTCGCTTGACAGGCTCTTAAGCTTGTGTGGGATATCTGAGTTAAAATGAATGCACTCTCCCTTCTTGAGTATATGAATCTTTCCTCCGAGGGTAAATTCAAGATCCCCATTCATGACATAAATAAATTCTTCGCCTTCATGCTTATATTCCACAGGCTTGTGGGCATGGTGTGATTCAATTGTCACCATGAAAGCACGTAAATGTTTATTTTCGGCACCGGGTGTAAGGGTCTGGTAGGAATAGTTGCGGGTACGCCTGATAAAAGCCTGTGTGCGCTGGTCTTGAATTGCATCCCGTTCTTCCTTATGAAGGAAAGTTCCCGGATCAACCCCTAAGGCACCTGCAAGTCGGACCAAAAAACTCACCGGAGGTGACGTCTCGTTTAATTCGACCCGGGCAATAAATTCCGGCGTCTGGCCGGTAGTGTTCGCGAGTGATTCTTGTGACCAGCCTTGGGCTTCCCTTAGCTTTTGGATTTTCTTTCCGAATCCATAATCCCTGGTTTCAGAGCCCTTATCATCCGTCAAAACATCCGCCAGTTTCCGCATTACCGTCTTCTTTGTCAGAGCTGTAAGCACAGGCACAAAGGTACTTACGTCTGCAACAATACCGAAGTCCGCTACCTCGAAGATAGGGGCATTTGGATCACGATTGATGGCAACGATGGTTTTTGATTCGATAATGCCTGCCGTATATTGGACGGCACCCGAAGTTCCGATGGAGAAAAGCAGATTTGGTCTCACCGTCTTTCCGGTTTGACCTATCATTCGCTCTTCTTCTATCCAGTGCTGCAGCACAGGTGGTCGTGTTGCAGCAACCTCACCGCCAATCGCCGCAGCAAGCTGACGAATCAGCCCAAATCCCTTTGAATTTTCAAGTCCGGCACCGCCTACAACAACAATTTTTGCCTCTTCCAACATTCGACGTTCAGCAGGTTCAGGGTAACGGGACAAGAGTTCAGGCCCTCTGGTTTCATGTCTTATCTCTACCTGAATCCGTTCAATACCGCCCGGTTCACCTGCAGCTTCAACAGCAGAGAACATATGGGGCTGGACCGTGGCAAATCCGGTATCATGGTCATCAGAAAAGGTAATTTCAGCCATGATCTCTCCGCCCCAGGCAGGGGATATCCCTGTGATTTCATCTCCATTTATATGAAGATCCATGCAGTCTGCAATTAATCCCGCATTACAGATCCTGGCTGTCCTGGCAGCGATTTCCCGCCCAAAATCGGTCATGGCAAAAAGGACAAGCATAGGAGATCGTTCCTTGACCTGCTCCGCCAGGACTCCTGCATAAATGTCACATCTTGATATTTCAAACTTCGGATTTTCAAAAATGTATACATGATCTGCCCCATGTGCAATGTACTCTTTCTCCGCAGTTTCAATCGGGATATGCCTCGATATCATAGAAGATTCTTCACCCTTATTCTCGAAAGGGCCAAAAATCACAACAGCCGCCTTTCCTCCTATCGAATGTGATAGTTCCCTTGCCCTGGTCAGAACATTGAGGCTAAACCCGAAAAGCCTCTCATTTCTCAGGTCGCCCAGCACCCATATCTCTTTTATATTATTTATGCCCATTTTTATGCTCGATATTTGTTACCCGATCATCCCGGATTCAGAAAGCCGTTTGATAAGCTCGCCTGCCTGTTCCACGGTATCGCCTTTGAGAAACTCACAGGATTTATCCCTCTTTACTTTTGAAATGGAAAGCACTCGGGTGGGCGACCCTGCATCACCAACCAGGTCAGGCGATAAATTCAGATCGTTTAGATTCCATATTTCAATTTTTCGCTCTTCAAAGGCCAACCCAATTTCTGCCAGATCAATGTCCCTCGGCTGGATTGATCCCGGATGAATTGTAAATGCAGCCGGAAATGAAAGCCTGAATTTTTCAATAAAATCGTCTGCTTTACGCTCAACATGGAAATCGGAATTTATGAGTTCAATTGAATGCACCAGTGTAACGAGGGGAATGTCAAGCAGCACGGAAGTTTGAGGGCCAACCTGTCCGGTATCACTATCAGCGGTTCGGGAACCGAACAAAGCTACATCAAAAGGCGACAGTTTCTGCATAGCAGCAGCAAGCGCTGTGGACGTTGCAAGGGTATCAGACCCTGCAAAAGCCGGATCACACACCAATACCCCACGGTCAATTCCCATGGCCGTCGCTTCAAAAAGTGCAGAAATACTCGTTTCAGGCCCCATAGAAAGTGCGGTTATTCTTCCCCCTTGTTCGTCCCTGAGGCGAAGAGCCGTCTCCAATACCGCCCGATCATACGGGTTCAATTCAGATGAATCGTAGGAACGGACAATACGTCCTTCGGGCGCCTTTATAATTACCGATTTGATACATACTATGATATGAAGTTCCATTTACCTTCCCAGTACCCCCCTGGCAATTACCATACGGTGCACCTCTGAGGTCCCTTCATAGATTCTCGTCACCCGGGCATCCCGGTAGTACCGCTCGACAGGATATGATTTTGAATAGCCGTATCCCCCATGAATCTGAACAGCCATGTCTGTTACTTTACTGGAAGCTTCAGATGCATAAAGCTTTGCCATGGCTGACTCCTGTGCAAATGCTTTTCCTTTATCACGGTAAGCAGCAGCACGATATGTCATAAGTCTGGCGGCATCTACAAGCGTAGCCATATCGGCAAGCATCATCTGAATTGCCTGATGACCTTCAATGAGGATTCCGAACTGGCGGCGCTGTTTGGAATATTGAAGGGCTTCATCAAGGGCCGCTTGACCTATTCCTACCGATTGGGCCGCAATTCCCATTCTTCCGATATCAAGCGCTGCAAGACCGATTTTCAGTCCCTGCCCTTCATTGCCCAGCAAATTGTCCTTTGGCACCTTACAGTCGTACAGCCGGATAGAACTTACCGGGTTTGCCCTCATCCCGCACAAATCTTCAAGGTCACCAACCACAAACCCCTGCGTGCCTCGTTCGGCAACAACAACACTTATCTCTCTTCGAGCAGCACCAGGATTGGTCTGAACAAAAATCAAGCATATGTCGGCAATACCTCCGTTGGTCACAAAGACCTTATTAGCATTCAGCACATAACTGCCGCTATCCAAAGAGGCTGTTGACTCAATTCCGGCTGCATCTGAGCCGATATTAGGTTCAGTAAGACAAAAAGCGCCGATTTTCTCTCCACGGGCAAGGGGAGGAACCCATTTCTGTTTTTGTTCATCCGACCCAAAGGCCATAATAGGATAGACGGCTACACTGTTATGGACAGTCACACAAAGCCCAAGACTTGCACAAGCTCTTGAAATTTCTTCGATAATAATAGCATAACTTAAAGAGTCTAAGCCGGCACCACCCAATACTCTTGGAACTTGAACCCCAAAATATCCCAACCGGGCCATCTTTTCTACCACTTCCCATGGGAAGCGGGCTTCCTGATCAATTTCCCTGGCAATGGGTCTAAGTTCACGTTCACAAAATGTGCGGACCGAGCGGCGTACTATACGATGTTTTTCTGATAAAATGCTGTCCATGAATACTCTTTAATTCAATTGATAAGATATAGCATCACAATTGATACAATTGGGCGGAACCGCCCCTTTTAAACCGGCTATGAGGTTTACTGCGGCAAGTTGAGCCATCCTGGTCCTGGTTTCCATAGTAGCACTCCCGAGGTGGGGCAGAAGTATAACATTATCCAGGTCTGTAAGACCAGGTGTCAATATCGGTTCATTTTCGTAGACGTCCAGCCCGGCTCCTGCTATCTTTCTCTCCTCAAGTGCATTAAGGAGTGCTGACTCATCTACAACAGGTCCCCTTGAAGTGTTGATCAAATATGCGGACGGCTTCATACATTCAAGTTCCTCTTGCCCAATGAGGTGACGGGTTTGATCATTCAATGGAACATGCAGGGATACAAAATCGGCTTCAGAAAGAAGCCTTTTAATCCCTGCATACTGTACCTCAAAAGCCTCTTCCTCGGCTGCGTCTAACCGGTTGGGATTATAATAAAGAGTTTTCATGTCAAATCCTTTTGCCCGTCGGGCAACAGCCCTGCCTATTCTACCGAGCCCGATAATCCCCAATTTTTTACCAGTTACCTCCTGTCCCAAAAAAAACAGGGGCGCCCAGAAACGGAATTTCCCTTGTCTTGTTCTTCTGTCCCCTTCCACTACTCGCCTGGCAATAGAAAGGATCAGGGCAAAGGTGATATCAGCGGTTGCATCCGTAAGCACCCCCGGGGTATTGGAAACTAAAATCCCCCTTTCTGTTGCAGCTTTGATATTAATATTGTTAAATCCAACGGCACAATTGGAGACCATTTTCAGGTGTGGAGCCCTGTCAACTAATTCTTTGTCAATTTGATCTGTAATCATACAAAGGAGGCCCTGCTTATCTCCAATGGAATCAAGCATTTTTTGCCTGTCAATGGGATGGTCTTCTTTATTTATTTCTATCTCGTGATCTTTTTTAATCAACGTTATAATCTCTTCGGGCAATCTACCGGTAATCAATACTTTCATTTTATTTCTTCCAAATTCAGTCCTAATACTTCATCTTGAATTCAGGGGATAAAGAGATCTTTTGTGGAAAAATTAGGATCGCTGGTCAGATTAACACCAAGACGTCTCAAACCTGCTTCATCTCCTGGAGTGGGGATATGGGTCATGTGGACTTCACAACCCTGTAGATCTGTTAATTTTTCCATAGCTATCTGGGCCGCAGGGTTTGTTGTTGCACCGACGCTGAGTGCAATAAGTGTTTCTACTAAATCCAGGCTGAGGGTTTTTTCATTTAAGACTTCTGTTTTGAGTTTTTTGACAGATTCTGTGATATTCGGTGGCAGCAAAGTAATTTTATCAGGAATTTCTGATAGATGCTTAATAGCATGCAGAATAAGGCTGGATGCCGCATGAAGATCATAAGAATTGCTGCCGGTCACAATGGTTCCGTCTTTCAGCTCTATGGCTGCACCACAATAAATACCTTCATTGCCCTTATCTCTTTCCTGCGCTTCTAAAGCGGCTTGACGAGCCGGTTCAACAACATTTCTGTATTCGGTTCCAAGATCAAAGTCTTTTATAAGTAGTTCTACCCTCTGGACGGTTTCTATATTCGTTAATCCCATCACATATTCACACCGGTATCGAAAATATCGTCTAATCAATTCCTGTTTGGCAGCCTCCCTTGTAAGCATATCATCCGTTATTGCAAAACCTGCTCGATTCACACCCATATCTGTTGGTGATTGATAAAACGGATCACCGCCACTTATTTTTTTTAATATTCTTTTAAGGATAGGAAATACTTCCACATCACGATTATAGTTGACAGATCTAATATTGTAAGCTTCGAGATGAAATGGATCAATGAGGTTGAAATCATTAATATCCGCCGTTGCTGCCTCATATGCTATATTTACAGGATGTTTAATTGGCATATTCCATATAGGGAAGGTTTCGAATTTTGCATATCCTGCATTGATTCCTTTTCTGTGGTCATGATATACTTGAGAAAGACATGTGGCTAACTTCCCGCTGCCGGGGCCTGGGCCTGTAACTATAACGAGAGGTTTTTCTGTCTCAATATATTCATTAGCTCCATATCCTTCATCACTTACGACTAAATCTACATTTGTAGGGTATCCTTTTGTATATTGATGGGTATAGACATTTATATTTCTCCTTTTCAATTTATTCTTAAATAATTTTGAGGCTGGCTGGCTACTATAACGAGTAATGACTACACCAAGGACATTTATTCCCCATTCTCTCAGGTCATCTATTAATTTCAGGGCTTCAGAGTCATAGGTTATACCAAAATCAGCCCGCATTTTCTTTCTTTCAATATCTCCGGCATAAATACAAAGCAGGATATCCGCTTTTTCTTTAAAGCCCTGGAGAAGTCTCATTTTAATATTTGGATCATATCCGGGTAAAACCCTGGAAGCATGATAGTCATAAAGAAGTTTTCCGCCAAATTCGAGATAAAGTTTGTCACCAAATGCATTAACCCGTTTAAGAATTTCAGATGTCTGCTCTGTTATGTATTTTTCATTATCGAAAGCCTCCTTCATTATCATAAATATCTCTCCCTATTGACGAGTCTGTTGATTTACGAGGATCTTAGGGCTCGCTCAAAAATAACTTTGCAGAATTGACGCTCAGATTTGGGTGAGATTTGGCTGCTGCGATTGAGTGAAGCCAGAGGAATAGTGAACTATTTCGATGACTTCACGATTGAGCGGCAGCCGAAGATGGCCCGAAGCTGAGATGGGAAAATGTGAAGTTATTTTTGAGCGAGCCCTTAGCTCAATGTAATAATAACGGTTTATCATTAACCTTGTAAATGATAAATTTATGGACTGGAAAAATACTTTAATTTTTATTACAAATTTCATATACTACTCCGGCAATTAAATACCTCAATATTGTCATTCCGGCGAAAGCCGGAATCCAGGAGGGTACTGGATGCCGGATCAAGTCCGGCATTACGGAGTTAGACTATCTAATTGCCAGGTTAATATTATATGTGTCTTAAAAAATATTTTTCTTAATTATTGATGAACTCGAAAAAAGTCGAAATATATTGTTGTTATTTTCGATATTTTTGATTATTATCAAAAGCTTAATAAAACTCCCTCTTGTCTAAGATCCTGTCTTGAGTGAAAACGGAAATCAGGGTATTCATGGTAAAAATCTTAATCATTGACGGCAGCAAGGATAACCGGCTTCCCATATCATCAGCATTATTGACGGAGTCCATTCCGGAATGCGTTATTATAAATGCACAATCAGTAGTCAGTGGAATTAAAACGGCTAAATCACAACTACCCGATGTCATCCTCCTTGATATTCCAATAGAACAGATTGATGAATTTGAAATCTGTAGAAATTTGAAAGCGATTGGACAGGCAGAAAATATCCCGATTATTATGGTTGCAGACCCTGAAATTGACTCTGATAGACGTGTGAAAGCTTTAGATGCCGGCATTGAAGATTTCTTAGTCAAGCCCATTGGTAAAATTGAGTTGGCAGCCAAGGTCAATGCCGTTATCAGGGGAAAAAAAGCAGGTGAAATTCATCAAAAGAAAATGGGCCAATTGAAATCCATCCCCAAAAAAAACGACAGAGAATTAAAAATACAAACCCGGGATCTTGCCCAAAGGACCAAAGAACTAAATTGTCTTTACCAAATTTCTGCGCTCCGCGAAAGGCCGGGCGCATCTTTGGAGGAAATTCTCCAGGGTGTAGTTGATCTTATCCCCCCTTCATTGCAGTACCCGGAAATCACCTGCGCACGAATCATTATGGGTTATCAGGAATTCAGAACAAAAAACTTCAGACAAACTCCATGGAAACAGGATAGCGATATAATTGTCAGCGGTGAGTGGGGAGGGACACTGGAAGCCTATTACCTGGAAAGACCGGAGAATTCTGAGAACCCCTTCCTGGAAGAGGAGGGGCACCTCCTCAAGGCCATTGGTGAGCGATTGGGTAGGATTGCAGAACGTGTGAAAGCAGATGACGCACTGCGTCTTGAGAACGAAAATGTCATTAACATCATGAGATCTATGGAAGACTGGATATATATAGTCAATGATAAATACGACATAGAGTATGTAAATCCGGCGCTTAAGAAAGAACTTGGTCCAGTTGAAGACAGAAAATGCTATAATTATTTTCGCTATCGAGAAGAAGTCTGTCCCTGGTGTAGAATTCAGGATATTCTTTCAGGAAAAACCGTCCGATGGGAGTGGGATGTCGTCAGAAACAAGAAGACATATGACGTCCTTAGCACCCCCTCGATAAATGCCGACGGCAGCGTGTCCATGCTTTCGATATTAAGAGATCTTACAGACCTTATGAAGGCCCAAAAATCGATTGAAGAAAGAGAACTGCTTTACCGGAGCCTTACTGAATCCGTAGCCGACGGGGTTGTGCTCGTTCAGGATGGGAAGATCTTGTTTGTCAACAATGCCTTTGTAGACCTGTTTGGTTATTCGGAGCCAAAGGAACTGGCTGAAGTTGATATTGTTCAACTTTTTGACGGTGAGTTTAGAGGGCTTTTCAGGAGGGTGTTTGACCCTAATGAACAATACGAAGATATTGGGTCTTTGCTGTCGGGAATATGCATTACCAAAAAAGGGAAGAAAATCTGGGTATCAACCAATAGGAGCATTATTAAACTGAAATCAAGGCCCGCTATCCTTGCAACCATGAGAAATATCACGGAACAGGTGCTCTGGGAAAAATCCATTCAGGAAGACACAGAATATCTCCGAAGGGAAAATATAAAACTCAGATCATCTATTAAGGAGCGTTATAAGTTCGGAAATATTATTGGGAAGAGTCGCCCCATGCAAAAAGTCTATGAACTTATCTTAAAAGCTGCAGACTCCGATGCAAACGTTATTATCCTGGGCGAATCCGGGACGGGGAAGGAGCTGGTTGCCCGGGCAATCCATGAAATGAGTGTCTGTGCCGATAAGACCTTTGTGCCTGTTAATTGTGGAGCCATTCCGGAAAACCTTGTCGAAAGTGAGTTTTTCGGTCACCGCAAGGGCGCATTTACAGGAGCACATATTGACAGAACCGGTTATCTGCATACTGCCAATGAAGGCATTCTCTTTTTGGATGAGGTGGGTGAGCTTGCACTGAATATTCAGGTAAAGCTTCTCAGGGCACTTGAAAACGGTGAATATACGCCGGTCGGGGATACACAGTATTATAGGTCTAACTTTCGTCTAATATCTGCAACTAACAAAGATTTTTCCGAAATGGTCAATAATGGCCTGGTAAGAGAAGACTTCTATTACCGTATCAGCGTTTTCCCTATTAGCCTTCCATCTTTAAGAGAAAAAAAAGAAGATATCCCGTTACTCATTGAACATTTTTTACATTTATATTGCAAGGACAGGGAAGTCCCCACCATAGAAGGAAGAATTATGGAAATATTGTATAATTATAACTGGCCGGGGAATATCCGTGAATTACAGAGTGTAATCCAAAGGTATCTTGCTATAGGGAATTTTGATTTTCTCAGAGTGGATAGCAGTGTTGATAAAATCATGGGTGAGACAGATCAGAATTATGGAAAAGCAGTAACCGATCTTCGATCCGGGATGAAAGCTTTCGAGAAACGCCTTATCCTTAAGGCATTGAATAAATACCGCTGGCACAGAGGAAAAGCAGCGGCTGTACTGGGAATTGATGCAAAAACTCTCTATACAAAGATGAAAAAAACAGGGCTGTCTTGACCTAATATCGGGCCATGTCACCCGAATATGATTTATTGTAATATTTCCAGGTATATGCCTGCTTGTCCGCCTCTTCTTTCGGGCGTTTTTACCCGATGTCCCCATTTCACTTTATTATAATTTCTCTCATTCTAAAATAAATAATCATATAAATTCAATATGTTAAGAAAGGTAAGTGTTTTTAGGCACATTTATTGCTATCTATACTCTCTTTAAATAATATTCCAGGATGATAGGTGAGACTGTTGATTAATGAGGAGACGAACAGGCTCATAGATAAAGAGTATATAAGTTTATGGATATTCTTGTGGTAGAAAATGATTTATCTGTACTTTCACATATCGTTGAATTAATTCAAGCTTGGGGGCATAGGGCTGAGAAGTCAGAAACTGCTCATAACGCACTGAATAAGGTCACAGAATATAAGTTTGATCTGATCCTGATGGATATTTCACTTCCTGATATGGCATCTCAGGAATTGATAGTGAAACTCAAGGAATTGAGTCCTGGAACAGGAATCGTAACGATGACCGGGACAAGTAATAAGGAACTGGAAAAAGAGATAAGAACACTGGGAATCATTTATTATATGTCAAAACCTGTCAGTAAAAAGGTGCTGAAAGAGATTATAGATCATATTTCACTGAAAAAAATGGGATAGTCGGTAATAATGATTTTAGTGGGTCCTGAAAACTCAAGCCCTTATTCTTGTGTGACTCAAAAGTGTTCATTAAGGTAGTATTGGAAGCCTTTTGTTTTGATAAACCGTAAGTAAAAGAGATAACATCTCAAATAAAAAGGAGGATAGTTTATGTCAAATCTTGTTCCACCACATGGTAAAGAAGAAAAATTGATGCCGTTGCTTCTTGATGGCAATGAATTAAACGCTGAGATTGAAAAGGCCAAGGGCCTCAAACAAATCAGGATCACATCAAAGGAAAGTTCCAACCTTGTAATGATGGGAATCGGAGCATTCACGCCTCTGACAGGCTTTATGACAAAGGTTGACTGGCAGGGTGTCTGCGACAACATGGCTCTGGCAGATGGCACATTCTGGCCTGTCCCCGTTACACTTTCAACAGATGACGAAGATGTAAAAGAAGGCGATGAACTGGCTCTGATGGATGATGAGACAGGCACCATTATGGCTACTATGCAGGTCTCAGAAAAGTATACCATTGACAAGGAACACGAGTGTAAGTCCGTGTATACCACAACGGATACGGAACATCCTGGTGTGGCAAAAGTAATGGCCCAACCCAAGTATAATCTTGCGGGACCAGTGAAGGTTTTAAGCGAAGGCGTATATCCCACAGAATTCAAGGATGTTTACCAGAGACCTGCGGAATCCCGGAAAATTTTTGAAGATCTTGGGTGGAAACGTGTAGCCGCGCTTCAGCTTCGTAATCCCATGCATCGTTCCCATGAGTTCCTGGCCAAGATTGCTGTTGAAGTTATGGATGGCTTATATATTCACCAGTTGCTGGGAAAGCTTAAATCCGGTGATATTCCGGCCGATGTCCGTGTAGACGCGATTCAGGCCCTTGTTGACAACTGGTTTGTCAAGGGCACAGTAGTCCAGGGCGGTTATCCCATGGAGATGCTGTATGCCGGCCCGAGGGAGGCCCTGTTACATGCCGTATTTCGCCAGAATTATGGGTGCAGCCACTTGATAGTAGGCCGTGATCACGCTGGTGTAGGTGATTATTATGGGCCCTTTGATGCGCAGAAGATATTTGATCAGATCCCGGAAGGGGCCCTCAAATGCGAGAACCTCAATATTGACTGGACATTCCATTGTTATAAGTGCGGAGGGATGGCCTCCATGAGAACATGCCCCCATGGAAAAGATGACAGGCTCCTTCTTTCCGGAACCATGGTAAGAAAGACCCTCTCAGAAGGAGATGATCTCCCGGCTGAATTCTCCCGTCCCGAGGTGGTAGAAATACTCCAGAAGTATTATCAGAATCTTGAGGATAAGGTTGAGGTAAAACTACACGGTGCTGCTACCGGCGACGTAAAGAAATAGTGCCCGACCGGAAACTGTTATTTTTCCCAATCTTTTAAGATACTATTTCAAAGAAAGGAGGTGCAATAATTTTTTTTGTGTTGGTTTGTATTAATCAGATTTCTATTTTAACTGTTAATATTTAGGAGGTGCAATAATGCCAAGTTATGTAATTACAGAAAAATGTGATGGCTGTAAGGGACAGGACAGGACTGCCTGTATGTACATCTGCCCTAACGACCTGATGGTACTGGATATGGACGGTTCAGCCGGTTATGGAGAAATGAAGGCATACAACCGCGATCCTCAAATGTGCTGGGAATGTATGTGCTGCGTCAAACTCTGCCCCCAGCAGGCAATGGATGTCCGGGGGTATGCAGACTTTGTTCCCTTGGGAGCCAGCGCCACACCGTTACGAGGTACTGAGGACATCATGTGGACGGTAAAATTCCGTGAAGGTTCAGTTAAGCGGTTCAAGTTCACTACCAGGACAACTCCTGAAGGCTCAGCAGATCCGCTGGGCGGGTTTTCAGCTCATGATGATATTAACAATCAAGCTCTGGCAACTGAACCGGCATCCTTAGGACTTGATGCAGTTACCACGCCTAATTAAACAAAAGGGAGGTAAACAGATATGGCAAATTTTGAAACAGTAGAAGTGAACACCGACCTCCTGATCATTGGCGGAGGGTTTTCAGCATGCGGCGCTGCCACAGAGGCAGCGCACTGGGCCAAAAAGAACGGCCTGAAGATTGCTCTGGTTGATAAGGCAGCAATGGATAGAAGTGGTGCTGTGGCCATGGGTCTTTCGGCTATTAACCAGTATGTTGGTTTAAAAGATGGCGAAAATACGGTTGAGGATTATGTCCGTTACGTTCGTCAGGATTTGATGGGCATATCCAGGGAAGATCTGGTTTATAACATCGCCCGTCACGTAGACTCCTCGGTCCACCTGTTTGAGAAATGGGGTCTTAATATCTGGCTGGATGAAGACGGCAAGTATGTTCATGAAGGCCGTTGGCAGCTTATGATTAATGGTGAATCCTACAAAATCCTCATTGCCGAGGCAGCCAAGAATGCCTTAGCAGAAGCAGGTGGAGAGATTTATGAGCGAATCTTTATTGTTGGTCCTCTGATGGACGGCAACAAATGTGTGGGCGCCGTAGGATTTAGCATACGCGAGAACCAGTTCTACGTATTTAAGGCAAAGGCAGTCTTTATTGGCGCAGGTGGCGCCGTGCACGTATTTCGTCCGCGTTCAGTGGGTGAAGGCTTTGGCCGTTCCTGGTATCCGCCATTTAATTCAGGAACAAGCGCCTATTTCACCCTTCAGGCCGGTGCGGAAATGACCTGTCAGGAAGTCCGTTTCATCCCTGTAAGGTTTAAGGATGGATACGGCCCTGTAGGGGCATGGTTCCTGCTTTTTAAGGCGCGTGCAATAAGTGCCGAGGGTGGTGAGTATATGGTAGTAAGGAAAGAGGAGCTCAATAACTGGGCGCCTTATGGATTGGCCAAACCCATCCCGGCCAACCTGAGAAATTACCTCGGGATGCTGGATATTGATTCCGGTCTGGGGCCACTCTACATGGAGACTGACGAGGCAATTCAAAAGATTGCTTCAGAATTTAAAGATGACCCTAAAGCCTTCAAGAAAAAAATGAAGGAATTAGAGTCCGAGGCATGGGAGGACTTCCTTGACATGACTATTTCCCAGGCAATTCTCTGGGCATCTATGAATGTCAAGCCCGAGGAAAAACACTCTGAGATCGCCGCATGTGAGCCATACTTTATCGGTTCCCATTCCGGCGCCTCTGGTGCCTGGGTAAGCGGTCCTGAGGATATGGATACCCCCTATAAGTGGGGTTATGCCAACATGACCACAGCGGATGGGCTTTTTGCCGCAGGCGATGCCTCAGGGGCATCAAGTCATAAGTTCTCTTCCGGTTCCCATGCTGAGGGAAGGATTGCCGGTAAAGCGGCCATTAAATATATCATTGAAAAAGGCACAGAGCCCAATGTTGACGCGGCTCAGGTGGAAAAACTGAAGACTGAAATTCTGGCTCCGTTAGACCTTTATGAGACCCATAAGGGCGAGACAACTGATCCGGAAATAAACGTCAATTATATCATGCCCAGGCAGTTCCTGCATCGTCTCCAGAAGATCATGGACGAGTATGCCGGTGGTGTGACCGCTGCCTTTAAGACCAGCAAGGCTCTCCTTGAAAGAGGCTTAGAGTTGATGGGTCTCCTGAAAGAAGATTCAGACAAGCAGGCTGCAGGTGACTTGCATGACCTTATGAGACTCTGGGAGAATACACAGAGGATGTGGATTGCAGAATCCCACATTCGTACCATGCTCTTCAGAGAGGAAACCAGGTGGCCGGGCTATTATTTCCGGGCCGATACTCCTAAGATGGATGAGGATAACTGGAAATGCTTTGCCAACTGCCGTTGGGATCCAAACACTGGTGAATGGGAAATGATGAAGAAAGATATCTGGACCATGCCCGGTGTATAGTGATTAACCTGAACTGAAAACATACCCCGGCTACAACATGAGACAACGTGGCCGGGGTATTTTCTGGAGGATACGCATGGCAAACACAGACACTCAGAGTATCTTGGTAGTCGGTAGCGGTATGAGTGGTCTTACTACCGCTATTGAGGCTTCAGAAGCGGGTTATGATACCTATTTAGTAGAGAAAAACCCCTACTTAGGGGGGAGGGTGGCCCAGCTTCATCATTACTTCCCTAAATTGTGTCCTCCCTACTGTGGTCTGGAAATAAACTTCCGCCGTATTAAACAAAATCCAAGGGTACGATTTTTTACCATGGCTGAAGTAGAAAATATTTCAGGGGAGGAAGGCAATTTCGATGTCACAATTCGATTAGAACCCCGTTATGTTAATGAGAAATGTACCTGTTGCGGAAAATGCGCTGAAGCCTGTACCATGGAAATAGAGAATGCCTTCAACTATGGTATGGACAAGATCAAGGCCGCCTATTTACCGCATGATATGGCCTACCCTATGCGCTATGTCCTGGACCCGACCCTTGTAAAAAGCGATGATGCCCAAAAAGTTAAAGATGCCTGTCCTTATGATGCCATTGAACTGGATATGTCACCTAAGACCATGGAACTAAAGGTAGGCTCCATTGTGTGGGCAACGGGATGGAAGCCCTATGATGCTAACAAATTAGATACCTATGGATTTGGGCAAAATCCCGATGTTATTACTAATGTCATGATGGAAAGACTGGCTTCCTCGTCAGGCCCAACACAAGGTAAGATTGTCCGCCCTTCGGACGGTGAGGCACCTAAAACTATTGCCTTTGTCCAGTGTGCCGGTTCAAGAGATGAAAACCATCTTCCCTTCTGCTCGGGCATTTGCTGTCTGGCATCCATGAAGCAGGCCACCTATGTGCGTGAACAATATCCTGATGCAAAGATCTATATCTTTTTTATTGATATTAGAGCTACAGACCGACTGGAGGACTTTTATAACAAGGTCAAGGAGGATGAAAACATCCAATTTTTTAAGGGCAAAGTAGCCAAGATCAGCCAGGGTGAAGAAGAAAAAGATCTGATCCTGAGGGTTGAAGATACAACAACAGAGAAATTGCATGAAATTAATGCTGATCTGGTGGTTCTGGCAACAGGGATGCAACCCAATACATCTGATAACCCTATGCCTATTGAGGTACCCTATGATGATTATGGGTTCATGGCTTCCCAGAATACCAGGCCCGGAATTTACGCTGCTGGTTGTGTAAGGACACCCTCTTTTGTTTCAGAGGCAGTCCAGGATGGAACAGCAGCAGCCCTAAAAGGCATTCAATCCGTTGTGAGGAGGTAAACTCAATGGAAAAAAAGACAGCAGTCTATATATGTACTGGATGTGGCATTGGAGACGCCCTTGATATAGAACAGTTCAGCAAGGTGGCCACAGATGAAGGCAGTGCCCCCATTTGTCGAAACCACTCCAATCTATGCAGTCAGGAAGGAGTGGCGCTTATCAAAGATGACATTGCCAATGAAGGCGCCAATACCCTGGTGATTGCAGCCTGTTCACATCGGGTGATGTATGATGCTTTTAACTTCGAGCATTGTATCGTTGATAGGGTCAATATCCGGGAACAGGTTGTTTGGTGCCAGAAACCAGGGGATGAAGATACTCAGATGATGGCAGAGGATTATCTTCGGATGGGCATGGCCAAAGCTGAAAACATGGAATTGCCTGATCCCTTTATTCCGGAAGAGGAAATATCAAGAAATATCCTTGTGGTCGGAGGCGGATTAACCGGTATGACAGCAGCTTTAGATGCTGCAAAGGCCGGCAGTTCAGTAATTCTGGTAGAAAAAGAACCTCAATTAGGTGGTTTCCAGGGTAATGTCCAAAAGACAACATCCTTTCCTTACCATAGTGTTCAGGATAATGATCTGAAAGAATTAATACAGGAAGTCACCCAAAACGAAAAAATCAAGGTCTATAGCGGGGCCAAAGTGAATAAGACTGCCGGAGGTCCGGGTGTTTTTGAAGTTTCCATAAGCCAGAATGGAACAACGGCAGAACATCGTGTAGGTGCCATTGTGCTGGCGGCCGGATGGCAGCCCTATGATCCCGATAAATTAGACCAAAAACTGGGGTTCGGGGCATCTCCCGATGTGATTACCAATGTCATGTTTGAGGAAAATTTTAAAGAAGGGAAAATAACAAAACCCAGCGACGGTAAAGACGCCATAAATGTTGCTTTCCTGCAATGTGCTGGACAAAGAGATCCTGATCACTTGCCTTATTGTTCAAGTGTATGCTGTATCACTGCATTAAAGCAGGCCCTTTCGATTAAGGCCCGGTATCCGGAAGCCAATATCTTTATAGTTTACAAAGAGATGCGAACACCAGGACAGTCTGAGGATCTTTACCGTAAGGCTCAGGAAGAAGGAATAATATTCATCCGGTGCCAATCACCTGAGGTCAAGACTGACGTGGATAGCCTGGCTGTTGAGGCAGAAGATGAACTGTTAGGCGAGACTATTCTATTAGAAGCTCTTGATATGGTTGTCCTTGCCACAGGAATGGTCCCTGTGACCGCCATTGGTATGGATATCGTTCAGGAAGCAAAGCAGAAGAAAGAAGAGGGGGAAGAGAAAGAGAAAAAAGAGGAAGAGGAACTGGAAGTACCTCTTGATGTTATCCGGCGTTCGGAACTCTTAAATCTGGAATACCGGCAAGGGCCCGAACTCCCTGCCCTTCGTTATGACTTCCCTGACTCCCATTTTATCTGCTTTCCGTATGAAAGCCGGCGAACCGGTATTTATGCTGCCGGTTGTGTCCGAAAGCCTGTGGGAATTGCTATGGCCCAGGAAGATGCTGCCGGAGCAGTTATGAAAGCGATCCAATGTATTGAGCTTACTTCTCAAGGTGCAGCAGTTCATCCTCGATCAGGTGATCTGACCTTTCCGGAATTTGCTATGCAGCGATGCACCCAGTGCAAGAGATGTACGGTGGAATGCCCTTTTGGCGCGATTAACGAAGATGAAGATGCCAATCCTTTACCACAGCTCACACGATGCAGACGCTGTGGTATCTGTATGGGAGCATGCCCTGAACGTATTATCTCTTTCAGTAACTATTCCGTCCAGATTATCGGATCAATGATTAAATCAATTGAAGTGCCTGATGAGGATGAAGAAAAACCCCGCATTTTAGTGTTGGCCTGTGAAAATGACGCTTATGCGGCACTCGACATGGCCGGAATTAATCGTATGAAATACAACGCCTGGGTAAGGGTAATTCCCGTGCGATGCCTGGGCTCTATGAATCTCGTCTGGATTGCCGACTCACTTTCAAAAGGTATTGACGGCATCATTCTTTTAGGGTGCAAGCATGGAGATGATTATCAGTGCCATTTTGTCAAGGGGAGTGAACTCGCTGATGTCCGTTTGAGCAAAGTCTCAGAAACTCTGGAAAGACTGGCATTGGAATCAGCACGGGTGCGTTTTGAAACGATATCTATTATCGATTACGACAGGCTTCCAGGGATATTAGATGAGTTTGCTAAGACAATTGACGAAGTTGGCCCCAATCCATTTAAAGGGTTCTAAAAAAGAACGTAAGTAAGTGCTGAAAGTTCATAGAAGAAAAAGATGCGTTTTTCAACTTGATTATCATCTATGAGTTTAGAACTATGCGCTGTTCACAGGAGGTATGAGGATGAGTGTCAAAATCGATCCGAGTTTGATGAAGGACCTGAAGGCATTCGGTCTGAAAGATGCCAATAAATGTATGCACTGCGGAAACTGCACAGCAGTATGCCCCCTTTCAACACCGGAAAATCCGTTCCCAAGAAAACTGGTAAAGTATGCCCAGATGGGTCTTAAAGATAAAATCTTAAAAAGCCCCGAGCCATGGCTCTGTTACTATTGCGGCGACTGTTCCGACACCTGTCCACGAGGTGCGGATCCAGGTGAAACCATGATGGTTATGCGACGGTATTTGACTTCACTATATGACTGGACAGGCTTTTCCCGGAAATTTTATATTTCTGAAAAATTTGAAATAGCTGCCATTTCTATTGTTGCCGTGCTTGTTGGATTAGCCATGTGGATATTTCATGCCGGTAATCCCAATATGGAGCATGCCCATCTCAATTCGGTATGGCCTGCACCGGCCCTGGAAATCGCCGACCTCATTATGGCCGCTATTCTCACCTTCTTTCTATTAACCAACACATACCGCTGTTTCAGCTTTGTTATGGGTGATTTAAAGAATAAAATTCCTCTTGGGCTGTATATAACACAGGCCAAAGAGTTCGTTATCCATTTTATCACCCAAAGAAAATTTAGCGAATGTACGGACAAAATGCAATGGATTGTCCACTTACTGATAATGACGGGTTACAGCTCGATTTTCATGCTTGTGGTACTCTTCCTGGCAGGAGGCATACATGTTATTGGTCTATCCTGGGACCAGATAATGTTCCAGCGTGATGTGATATATCCGTTTTTTCATCCGGTTCGTCTTTTGGGGTACTATGCTACCTTTGCACTTTTATATGGTACCACATATGCGATGATTGGCAGAATAAAGAAAACCAAGGCGCCCTATAAAAATTCTCACCCTACTGATTGGATGTTCCTGATTCTTTTACAGCTCACTACACTTACAGGAATCTTTGTCCATTTTACCCGGCTTCTGGATTGGCCTTTGACCACTTATATCCTGTATGTGCTCCACCTGATGGTAGCTGTGCCAATGCTGGTTCTGGAAGTCCCTTTTGCAAAATGGGCCCACCTGATGTTTCGACCGGTAGTCCTTTTCAGCATGAGTGTCAAAGAGAAATATCTTCAGGGACAAAATTAGGATTGTCTCATAATATTTTATATAAAGACATTTTATTTAGGAGCAGAAAATGAATCAACAGGAAACCCCTGAGTGCCCCCATTGTGGCATGGAAATGAAAAAGTGGAGGACTCCTGCAGACTCCTCATGGGGGACAATTTTTCAATGGGTCTGCTTTAATGACGAGTGTCCTTATTTCGTGCGCGGATGGGACTGGATTCTGAAATCCCAGGATGTAAAGGCCTCATACAGGCATCGGATCGACCCAGAGACAGGCACATCCGGACCTCTGCCGGTCTGGTCCCATGATGCCCTTAAAGATCAGATTATTGAAGGTTAATTCTAAAAGACCTATATCTGTTTAATCCCTTTTCCGAAAGAAATAGTTTAACAATGAATAAAACAGGAAGAAATGATCCATGTCCCTGCGGCAGCGGCAAAAAGTTTAAAAAATGCCATATGGGGAGAGAAAACGAAATGATTTCAGATGATATTGGTGAAATTTCCGTCGAAATGAGTGCCGGGATAACCGGTCTTCCGGAAGTCAGCTATGGGCGTTCCGGTAAAATAATAAATTCCTTGAACATCAAAGAACTTACAGGAAATGCCACAGGGATAAAGTGCGTGGATTTAAAAAAATACACTGATTTAATCACTTTTGGCAGCAACAATCCCGTGGCACCAAAAGAAAAGAACGGCGGGGTTTTTATTAATCTTTATAAAACCATGAAGACAGATCCGGATAACATTTATCTCGCTATTTCTCGCGATATCGATGATTCAACTTTGATTCATGAGATAGCCCATGCCCTGGATTACCTCGGTGGATCAAAATTGATGCCTGGCACACTTCAGCCTTTGAGTCTTGAATCAGAGATTCCCGTAGATCATCTCGAGCACCCTGAAGAGTTTGGTTACTGGCTCGATTATCTTAAGAAAAGGTTTGATGTACAGTTAGATGCTGATGATACAATTGTATCTTATCTGTTCGAAAATGGATTACTGATAAAAGGAGCAGAGATTCATGAGAACAATATTCTGCCCTTAAAATCAAAATCGGATAAGATATTCAGATTCTTGAACGAAAAAGGCCAGGAAATAAACGCTCTCATTCGCAAACTCCCGGGGTACATAGGGACAAAAGAGGTTAAAGACTAATCGGTTTTCATAGAAGTTTGGGGCCTTATTTGAGCTGTTTTCTCCCCAAACAGGCTGAATTTAAGCCAGTCGAAGGCAAACTTCATTAATTCCACATCATCAGATAAAAGCCTTTCTTTTAGGGATGCCTCAACCTTGAAACGTTCAAAAAACTTGCTTTTAAAGATAAATTCTCTGAATTTATCCAGGTTATAAGATGCCATAAAGAACATTTGGATTTTTTGATGGTAGCCTTTTTCCCGGCCAAGGGTTTTTTGAGATGTGATGATCTCTAACCATTGATCGTTCATTGTATTGTACTCATCCATTCCCTCGTTTTTCAGCCAATTTTCAATGATCCATTCCCTGTTTTCCTGAAAACCCAGACAGTGATCTTCATTCACAATGAAATATTTTTCCTGTGTGTCTCTTTGGCTATCCGGTCTTGTGGCAGCTCTTCCCAACGGATAAATACGACAGGCCCCGGGGCGGTCTTCATAAATAATGCACCCATCAGATGAAACAAAAGGACATTTTTTCTTTTCATTCTGGCCCATTTTGAGTTTAATCATCGGAAATCTCGAATTGCTGTCAATAGTTGTATCGGTGTGTTTATTCAAAAAATCGTCGGATGATATGGCAAGCCTGTTTTTTATGCGTACTATGTCATAAGGTGTCAGGACTAAATTGAGGTCAGCACAGCAGTGTGTAAAGCAACGAATGCCCTTGTGACACAGAAATTTGAATGTATTTCCCGTAACAGGTTTAAATGCTGCTTGTTTATGAGCTATATCAATGATTGGTATTACCCTCTTTTAAGCCCGATTCTATCAGGGCGACGTGCAAAATCGCTTATTGATTTATTCAGGTGCCTTTTCTTTTACCCAAAACACCTTTTTCCCAAAAAGGCCAAACTTTATCCAGTCATAAGCAAATATAAGCAATTGCTCATCGCTGTCCTTGATTTCTTCAATTCTTTCAGGTTCAACCTCTAATCTATCCAGGAACGTACTTTTGAACACAAAGTCTTTGAATTTATCAATATTATACAAGGCCATAAAAGTCATTTGCTGAATCTTTGGGTTATCTATATCCAGTTCCTGGGACTGGAGTTGTATAGTAAGGCTTGAGAAATACTCATTCATTTCATCATAAAGGGAAACACCTTGTTCTTCCATCCAGTCACAAATCTTCTGTTTATTGTTTTCTTTAAGTCCCAGACAACGCGAGGCATCGGTTATAAGTCTAAAAGTCCCATCGTCGTTCATATCCAGAGGGTACATTCTACATGGCCATGGCCTATCATCATAGACTTTACATCCTTTCTGTGAAACAAAAGGACATTTTTTATTATCTTCGTTCATCTTTAATATGACCAACGGGATCAGGCGTTTTTCTTTTGGAACAATTATGGTGTGTTTTTCCAGAAACTCACTTGAAGAAATCTCCAACCCGTTTTTCAGACGCAAAACATCAAATGGGGTCAAGACAATAGTTATATCCTGGCAGCACCGGGTAAAGCAGGAAACCCCAGGGTTACAGCTAAACTTAAATAAATGCTCTCGTTCCATTCTCACGATTTCCTTACCGCTTTTTTCAGATTTTTTCTTGGACATGTTTTTATTCCTTTCCTGTCATAAAATAACCATGAAGGGATATTACTCCGGCAATTAAATACCTCAATATTGTCATTCCGGCGAAAGCCGGAATCCAGGAGGGTACTGGATGCCGGATCAAGTCCGGCATGACGGAGTTAGACT
>Ga0233413_10000313_pt1 | contig 24167 bp, 19 predicted proteins | sample Na_anoxic_6_MG_FD_189019 | JGI IMG/M metagenome (GOLD analysis project Ga0233413, IMG submission 189019) | Seawater microbial communities from Saanich Inlet, British Columbia, Canada - Na_anoxic_6_MG | ecosystem: Environmental > Aquatic > Marine > Inlet | place: Canada: British Columbia...
CAGCGGTTGGTGCCGCACCCACGCCGACGTATTCCAACCCTGAATCCATGTACAGAACTATGTCTGAAACGTCGCCCCTGAAGATGTAGTCAACGTTAGTTTTTAAGTCGTTAAATTCTACTGGGCCGTTGCTTCTACGGGAGACTGCTTTATGCCCTGATAGCCACAGCGACCCCTCTGCTGACGCATTACCGGACTGAAGATATGCTCCTTCTGACCACGAAGAGTTTACGGCACCTACTCTTGAGGTCGTCGATGATCCCTTATTGGTTACCTGAAACTCCGGATTCCCGGAGAAGTCCGACATAATGTTCGCACCATTGAAGATGACATTCCCGTCATCCGGTACACTCAGTTTCGATACAGCATCAGTCTGAAGATCCAACAGCAACGAAGTGCCGGGAGATGCTGTATCCGTCTTACTGATCAGCAGGCCAGTATCGTCGCCTGAAGTCAACTTGTTGGTCGTGTAGCTGAGCGTGTTGGCTATCTCGTTACCGGTCGCAGCGGAAAGGGTCGCAGTTGCCGTCAGTGTTCCTAGTTGGAGTTCGCACTCACCGCTGGCATTGTCGTCCATTCCGATAATGCCGTCGCCGACACGGAATATGCGAGCGTCCTGCGTGCTGTAATAGGAAGGACCTGCGGACGAACTGAATAACAGGCTGTTATTCAGGGGTACGGTTGGTCCTTCACCGGCACCGATTAAGACCAACGCCGTAGTACCGTTCGCCCTGAGAGCCATTGCCCCGCTGCCTACTGTTATCCCGGATCCTGAGTGAAATACTTCCAGCGACCCACACTGAGCAACCCCGGATACATCAATGGATGGTGCGACAATATCCCCAGTAGCGGACACGGTGAACAGATCTGCTGCAACACTGTTTTTGACTTCAATTGCTTTTGCAGTTTGACCAGCCGCAAGATTGATCGTCACGGGAACGTCGGTGACTGCCGAAGCCGTCACCTGAATTCCATAGCCGTCCTGAGCAAGAGTGGCAACTACCGTGGTCGTGTCTTTACCAATGTCGATGCCGCCGGATGTGTTGCGTCCTATCCATTCATCCGGGGTATTGATATCTGCATCAGTGCAAAACTGCACGTTCACACTTTTGTTGAATCGTACCTTCTCACCTAGCCCTACTAAATTCTGACTTGAGGCATCTCTGACTTCAAACCCGTAATTTATACTAGCGGATGATCCAAACCAGTGGAATGATCCCTGTTGAATCTTGAGTCTGTCGGCTGTCACTAGTCCGTTGTCGTCAATTGATGCTTTAGAAGCCCCGCCAACTTGACAGTCAAGCAGCAACGAAGTTCCGGGACTCGCAGTGTCAGTCTTACTAATCAGCAGACCGGTGTCGTCACCTGAAGTCAACTTGTTGGTCGTGTAAGCAAGCGTGTTAGCAACCTCATTTCCGGTTGCTGCAGATAGTGTCCAGCTTGAAGCAACCGCACCTACGGTAAGAGTCAGTGACGGGTCAATTCTCGCTTCACCTGCTAACGATGCAATTTGATACCCAATTGCGATTGTGTTCGCCACTGCGGTGACGTCGTATCCTATTCCTACCGATTTCTCACCTAATGATAATGAGTAGCCGATCCCTGTAGCACGTCCATTAGTGCATGTACCAAATGCTCCTACTATTGTATTTGATCCAAAGGGATGCCCTGTTGTGCCTTTCCCAATGATTGTTTCACCGCCACCTGTTGTTGTGGCTCCCGCTCCTACAACTACTGTTCCAGTTGTCCCTGAAGAAGCAGAAGCACCATCACCGAATACTTCATTGTTTGTGCTGCCCTGATTATTACTGAAGTCGCCTATCTCAGTAATGCGGGCCGCGTCACCAGCAGTGACACCGTCCGGAACAGACTGTAGAAGGTCAGCCGTCTGACCTGCTGTGCCGTTCGCAGTAATCGGAACGTCGGTGATTGCACTTGCATTAACCGTCAACGATTGTTCAATGTTCGTGAAGTCTTCGAGGTTGATCCCATTGTTACCCGCGTACAACCATGTCCCGAACTGGTTCGCACTGAATACGTTTGACTCCTTCACCTGTATTTGTGCGTAATGTGTGCCAGCGTCCCCCGACTTCCCTGCAACAAGTCGGGCCGTCTTACTCGTTCCCGTGGAGGTCAATATGAAATGTTTAGTGGTCTCATGGATACCGTTGGAACCAAGAAAGAGGTTGTCGCCCCCGGAGCCTCCGTCGTTGTTGATGTCGAGAATGTGCCCGGTGTGACCACTGGCAAGAGTTATCGTTGCGGGAATGTCCGCTGCATCAGTAGCAGTTAAGGCCGTCGTCCTTGCAGTGATGTTACCTGTCACGGCTACGCCGTCTGTTGAATTCCCAAGTGTCAACAGTCCATCAGGTACTATGGAAATAGGGGCAGACGATGATGGCGTCGAAATCGTGATTCCGGCTGATGAGCCTCCAGTTATCGAGAACCATCCGTTACCAAGAATCGTAGACGAACCTGTTACGTCAAAATTGCCCGTGACTTTTGAGCGTCCTGCCGATGGCTGAGATACCCCGCCTATATGTGCTTGGCCGTTCGCAAAAAACCTATGACTTCCAGCAATCTCCGTTGCTCCGTCTGCTTCCACCTTAAACACGTCACCCGCCGACGTGCCTGTCGTGCTTATCTGGAACGCATTGGCTGATTGTGCTGCTGCGAGTTCGAGTGACAGTCCTACCGTCGTCGATCCATTAACAGCAATAGTCAGCATCCCAACGCCAGTTTCGCTAGCCGCGTTACCTGCTATTACGACTTGTCCGGGGGAGGTCTTTAGTGCGAGACCGGGCCACCCGCTGTTGACATGAAGCCCAACCTGATGAGCAGTACTAGAGCCGAACGAAGCCATCCCGCTGTAGGAATCGCTAGTCCATACTTCAGCCGCCGGTGCATGGGCTGTATTGCTCCAATCTTGTAGTGCGAGACCTACTCCCGGCGTAGCAGCGATGGTGACAGCACCCGCAACAGCGAGCGTAGTCCCGTCCCACGTAGGCCCGTCTGTCTGTACATCTCCAGAGCCATCACGATATAAGATACCACTATCAGACCCACTAGATAGATTAACACCACTAACCGTTATACCGCTAGTAGTGACAGATCCACGGTCTGTGACACCTTGTAGATCAAACGTTGTATTTGCCCAACCAGACACAGAGACTGCTGAGTGATCCTGACTATCTACGTAGGTTTGGAAGTATCCACTAACAGCAGTATCTCCAGCGGAAACGGTACCTGAAGCCCACCCACTAATAGAACTGTCTAAATTAGTCATCGTAGTGAGTGCCCAACCGCTAACAGCGTTATCACGGCTAGTCATAGTCGTGTCTACCCATCCACTAACAGCAGCAGCACTATGATCCTGGCCGTCAACATAAGACCTAGCCCATCCACTAACATCTACAGCACTTCCGGCTGTTATATCAGACACTAATGACTTCTTTAACGCTCCATCGGTGGCGTCGAGAATCAATATATGGTCAACACTCGCAGCAGTAACTAATGTTTGACCACTAATAGCTATAGGATCAAGAGTTAAGGCACCTGAGCCAGTAACATCTCCAGTATGAGTAGCGTTCCCATCTCCAACAGAATTTTGAAATGTTCCGTCTTGGAATCGAATACCGCTAGTAAGATAGAGTTCATCCATCCTACCACTACCGTTAACGTCTAACTCATATAGAGGATTATCATTCAGGATACCTATTTTACCACCGCTATCTATGACAGAGAGGATAGTGTCATCATATAGACTCCATCTCTGTAAGTCAGTAATGGGTGCTGGGGGGCCAGTGACTACAAGACTAGGGTTAGCACTAGATGTAGTTTCTATATAAACGCCAGTTAAAGAGCTAGCACGAAAAACCGTGTTGGTATCGTGATAGACAGTAAACCCTATACCGTCTGAAATAGAAGCATAGTTATTCGTATTACTAACCATGCCAGCAGACCCGTCTTTAGCAAAGACATAGGCAAAGGTAGGAGGAGCTGTTTGGCTAGTAGGATTAGATTTGAGACCCAGCTTCCACATGGGAGAAGCATTACCATCAAAATGTAGAGCGGCAGTTTGTTCTGTCCCATCTTCTTTATATGCGTGGAAGAAGTTGCCAGCGTCACCGTTAGGTCTAATTAGGGTCAAAAATCCACTAGATACAATATCTCCAGACGACGAAATATCATCAACGCCGAATAAACTACCTACGACAGTAAGGTCTCCACTAACGAGAACGTCGTTGCCAAAAACCGCATCTCCTGAGTTAGACAGGGTGTTAGAAATAATACCAGAAGAGTTTAGCTCTAATGTACTAATATCAACAACGTAAGTGCCACTGGCTTCGTTCTGTATAATAGCCTTGTCTGCGGGTAGGGTACAGAAAACCGTAGAAACACCCTCAAGATTGATCTTAGCTCCACCAGCAGAACTATCAAAAACCACATCTCGCGATAGAGTATCTCCACTAAGGGTGTAAACCCCCTGCCCAACTTCCCAACGCACGCCGTTTTCAATACAGTAATACGTAGTGTTGCCGTCCCCAATACCCGTTTGAAAGGATTGAAATCCGCCAAAAGCAGAGTCGAATACAACTACACCACTACCTGTAGTAAGTGAGGATTCTTTTACTCTATCTGATATGATTAACATAATGTTTACCTGTATTATTAAAGGATTCTTTTATCCTATTTATGTTAAGATGGAACCACTAGCTGTAGCAGTATATGATCCCCTGATTCTGTCCGATATGATGAGCGTACTACACTTCTGTATTAGAAAAGTTAATTATGGTCGGGCCATATCTCTAACGTGTCTTCTGAATCTAGATGTATATAGAACGTATTAAGCACAGATAGGCCAGACTTCTGCCATGTACCGCCAGAGCCAACATTCTTTCTGTACCACCAAAATTTGAAATCTATAGGTGCGTTAAGAGTTGTTGAAACGAACTTAGCGGAAAAAGTGCCCGGTGTTCTTATTACAGACTCTTGATAATCAAACTCCTCCCACTGGTCGAGTATTTTACTTGATATAGTGTATGAGCCAGAGAAAATACCATTTGTAGATGCTGTTATTGTTGCGGGGGTTGGGCATAGACCAAAAGACAGGGAAGCTCCGTCGTCGCTATAACTAGTTGTATCTACTACAAATCCCTCGCCTTTTACGTATGGATACGCATAGCTGATAAGTCTAATCAAGCCATAATTACCTAAACCATTATTAGTTATCCTAGTCATTGTGATTTCATTTGAACCCGGATAACCAACTGTTGTGACAGAGGGATCAAAAGTGTTTTGAGAATGTCCTCTATTCGGACAAATTAAGAGAGGGTCATCGTCATCTATAGTCGTGACCGCCGCCGTGTTCGAGATATAAATAGCACCAGAAAAACCGTCAGTAAGATATACAGAACCTAACGGCGTTCCATTCATATGAACAATAAAACCATCGTCGGGAGAATTGTTAGTGTTACAAACCTGAACAACTAAAATATTCTTCTTAGGAGCTTGAGCTAACCCATCTCTCCATCCGGGAAAGTATGGACACGCATTAATAAGTGCGGAACTGCCGCCTCCTCCGCCTCCTCCGCCTCCTCCGCCTCCTCCGCCTCCGCCTCCGCCTCCTCCTTCGTCGTTACCGCAGTGACAGTGACAATCTGGTGGTCTTCCCATCTTTATCTCCTATTAAGGACATCCTACCCAAGTCGGTCTGAACTCAGATTTCATTCGAATAGCAACTACATAGGTGCCCGCTGGAACACCCGTCAATGACGAATCCCTATTGGTAATATACACATCATTACCAGTATTTGTACCGTCTTCGTAGATACTCATTTTACCACTAGCGGGAGAAACCATCGTTCCGCCAGTAATGGCGGTATCCATTAAGCCCTCTATATTATTAGCGGTATTTCCGGAACCGTAGAAGTTACCGTTACAGTCCATGCTGGCTACCATAACATCGTCACAGAACCAAGATTGGACGAAGTCGTTGGGATTGCTGCCGTGGACAGATGAGTGTCTACGGACCTCCAGAGGAGCCTCTGGTGATAGACGTGGCATACCAATAGAGATGTTTGGAATGTCAGTCCTACCAGCTATCGTGTTCATAATGTTAACACGATTAGACAGAGCACCGCCATTGTACATCAGACGGTTATTGTCATCTATACCACAAACAATCTCTACATTTCCGCTACCACCTTCTCCACCTGAGAAGGTTCCTCGTAGTGCGTGCTCCCCAATACCAATAGAATTAGCATAGGTTCCATCTAAACCAGCGTTAGAACCAATGAATACAGAATCGGAAGCGGAATCTGCGTTTTTAGCGGCGTTGGTTCCAATACCAATAGTGTTATCTAAATTGTCACAATCATAACCAGCCCTATAGCCAACAAATACTGCCGCCATATCCATTCCCAAGCTAGGATTAGATACAGTAGCGTTGGCACCAGCCTCAGAACCAATTATAACAGCGTGTTTCCACCCACTAGCCCCGTAAGCAACATCACAACCAATAAGAACAGATCTACTCATCCCGGCGGCATTGACATTAAGCTCATTCTCTGGGTTGGAAATAAGGACATTACAATTCTCTGCTATTGTACTAGCTCCACTACCAACGTAATCAGCAAGACCTTGTAGAGATATCTTACCAACCTTATTGGAGGCAGTCCCGTCTACTTGAGCGGCAATAAACGTATTGTCCGTTCTGATCTCTGTAGTGATATTTCCAGCTAAATCAAGGCCCGAATAGTCTAAGACAATATAGTTCTCATTATTTTGCACTATAACGTTAGTACCAGAAACCCCGTTGAGGGGAATAAGGTTAAACTCAGAGATACCAGATAGTGAAGTACCATCTTGGAACCTAATAGCACCCTTTAGTTTAAAGTCAGCATTTAATTCAGCAAATGGGGTCGTTCCTGTTGGAGCCTGATATGTAGGAGTGTGAGCAAAGGAACCTCTGGGGTCTAGAGTAAATAAATCCTCTGATAGACCATCTCCGTTTGAAAACCTGAATACTAAGTCGTTGATACCCTGATTACTTCCGGCACGGGCGTAGTCTATAGTGTTGAGTACTGTTGTATATCTAACGAATGGATTATCAAACTCAAAACTGGTTTTGAACTCACTTTGAGATTGTTCCAGAACGGAGAAAGTACCTCCTACCACTGATAGATATTTCGATCCGGTAACCTTACCAAGCAACAAAGGTGTAGTACCTTTACCTAGGGCGAACGTTCCATCTTCAGGAATTTCGCTTTGGTATAGCTCACGGCCAATCAGGATAGCGTCATCCATCCCTCCGAACTCTGAGCCACCACCGTTAAAGTTACTATCGCCCACGATGACGTTTCTGTTACCATCGGTGTATCCCACTAGACTATCACAGCCTACCACAGTATTATTGGAGCTTACGGGTTCCATTCCACTGCCAGCGTGGTAGCCGACTAGAGTATTACAGTCAGCAGATCCAGTCTCAGACAGTAGATATCCAGCACCCCATCCATAGTATGTGTTGTTAGACTTGGTAGCATCTGCCTGTCTAACCTTAGGGGTGTGCCAACCTCCATATGTATTACCATTATTACCGTAAATCAATCCACCACTAGCAACCGTGGGTTCCAGATCTTGACTTAGAACAAGATTGGTCTCAAAACCGCTATCATCCTTAAAATACAAAGCCTGACTACGGCTACCAACGGTGTAAGGTTTGACGTAAATCTTACCAAAATCAGAATTATTACTTGGTGCTGAAGCCTGCTCATGCATGGAGATTGTGCCGCTGTCAGCAACAGTCTCGCACATATAAGCTACGGTTAAGGGTGCATGTGGGTCAAAATGTCTGGTCTCGTGAGTCCGTGTAATACCAATCCCAATAAACCCACGTTCAGACATTGAAAGGTGGGAGAATTCCATTCCAGTTGTTCCACTGGGGCGGATAAGAGAGAAGTCTACAACGGTTCTATCGGTACCGTTGGGATCAACACAAGTTTCATCATACCCACCATACCCATCCCCAGCGATAAAAGCATTATCAAACTCTGGATCGTAGGTGATATGTAAACCGGAAGCACGTCCATTTCCATTACCCAGTAACTCTACTGAACTACGAACGAAACGTGAGGGTCCACTTGAGAAACGGATATCTGAATTACCAGTAGACTGAACATTAAATATGGTCTCTGGTAAAATAGGGTCTCCGTCAGAAGCGTACGTGGCGTTAGTAATTCCAACGAGGCCAGACTGACTAGCCTGACCACCATTTCTTAAAACAGTAACGGATTCTCTTATTACAGATTGACCATTATCTATATGTAAGGATAGCCTGTCTTTCATTATTTATCCTTATGATTTATCTAATTCGTCGTGATATATGACGCTAAAGCCACGGACGGTACTAGCATTCTTAATTCTGCTAGCAAATTTTTGAATTACTTTGACTCCAGAGTCGACAGTTCCGTGCATCACAGTAGAGTCATATCCAGATGGATTACCGTTTATGATATCTGTACCAGAACGAGCGATGAAGTTTACATCACCAAGTGTTGGGTACTGGTTTACGAAGTGGGGTTCTTGACCCACGACCACTCTTTGACCAGAAGCCTCGTAGGGTTCTATGAAGACCCCCATACAGCCACTTTCAATAGCCATACCTGTGCTGTAACGTCCAAGGAGCCTTTGACCTATGAAAGCTGTATTGTCGATAGCTTCGATAGATATGTTACTTTCCCACCTAGACTTGGTAAAGGCGTTGGATACAGGAAGGCAATTTATAGTAGGGTCTGGAAACCTGTACAGTAAGTGATAATCCCTACGATAGATAGACCCACTAGAGTGTACCTCAAGCCCGGCACCGTCTAACCCTTCATCGTTAAGATATCCACAAAGGGCGTCGTTATGAAATCCATCATCTGTGGGATCACAAAAACCGCTAGTGGCTAGGTGTAAAGTTTTACACTCATACAAGCACTTTGTTACATCGTGAAAAACAACACTTTCATTCTGGACAAATAGCTGACCGCTAATAACGACATCGTTGAAGTAGCCGTCCCACTTAAGCTGAGGGTGCCCTAGGGCATATCTAGAATCTCGATTAGGTACCAAATCCCCGTATACGGTCATCTTCCCGTCAGCGACCCCTTGTGCCGCACCTGATGGAGCACCACCTACACCAACGGTTTCTCCGGAGAAATTAATAAATTCATTGATGGATTTCCAAGATGCTTGACTTCTACCTAAATGAGACTCTCCACTAGCAGTAGGGGAAATATCGCCTGAAACCTGAAGCATACCAAAACCGTGTAAAGAGCTGGTACCTACAGCAAGTTGATGGCTTCCAGCTAATAAGTTTCCGTATAACAGGGGTGAGTCACCCGAAGTAATAGGTTCGCCACCCGCATCACAGAAATCCCCTGAAGATACAGGGAAAGACCCAAGTACAAACTTGTAATCCACCGTGGGTCCAAGATACCAACCAGCACCATGACCAATACCAATATTGTAATCACCATAACGATTATGGTGGAAGGTATGATCACCGACCCCTACATTCCCATCTCCGGTAACGTTGCCTACTAACGCTTGATATCCAGCAGCAGTATTGCCGCTTCCGTAAATATTACAGCTTAGGGCGTAGCTACCTAGTGCGGTATTCTGAGAACCGTTGTAATTATTGCGTAGAGAAGCATATCCAAAAGAGGTATTGTCTACACTAGAACGTCCAACGAAAGACATCTGGCTTAAAGCCAAGTCTCCACCTTTTGTAGTGCGAGTATCTGGAGACGCAAAATTAGCAGTACTTAGGGTAGTCCCTTCCATGAAATTGGGTACGGAGTCTACCAAGTCTGTTAAGCTGGTTCTGAGATCTAAAGGCGAAATCTCTTGCGTCGAATTATCAGGTAGTGAAATACTTATAGACGCCAAGTATTCTGATCTTGTGAGAATCATGGGCTATGCCCCTACTTAAATTTGATTTGAAGCTGACTAGCGTCAAACTTTGGAGCATCCCCTTGATAAACCACTCTAGGGTTGCCTAATTCAGAATACATTAGAAGATTACCACTTCCGTATTCGCCAGAGTCGACGATGGCTATACCAGAAACCCAACCCCAATCAAGGAGTGCGGTTCCAAAAATGAAGGTGGAAGAGTTCTTAATCAGGCCACTTCCGGCGTTATGATCGTTGATGTCGTAAGACCAGAAGGCGTCACCAAGAGTAGATGGATCTCCCAAGTCGTATCTAGAATAACCAGTACCACTACCGTTAATCCCTGTAGGAAGTTCGGGAATGGTTACGCCGGTATCAGAATCAACTGGAGTCCCACTGCATAGAGCAATAGCTACATTTGATGGTTTAGGGAACGATCCCCCTCTAAACACATGGTGGAGCAATCCAGACTCCATGTAATCGGACAAAGCTGTCATTATGTAATATCCCCTTAAAGAGAGTCCTATTTGGGCATAAAAGACGTTTACACCCTATTATACACAAAAAAAGAGTCACCCCCGGTTAAATGGGGATGACTCTTTCGTAGGTGGAGTTAATCCGCCCTGATTAGAATGAGCCTAGGATAATGCGTCGATTATCGAGCACACCAAAGCCCAGTTCAGCCCAGCCGTAGTATCCAACACGTTGGCTACGGTGCAGGGTTGGGTCTTCGAAGACTTGCAGTTCTTGCTTCATTGGCATAATGAAGCTGTCTGTAGAGCCTTGATCCAGACCAACAACCAGTTCGAGGTCAGCCGCCTGAACAGCACCACCAAGACCAGTTGTGAAGAAATCCTGATATTCTTGGCCTTCACCAAATTCATCAAGATCGTGCAGGTTCACGCCGTAGATACGGGTGATAGGAGCACCACCTTCGCTCGCGGTGTAGATCTCACGACGAGTTACTTCGTCAATCTGATCCAGACCCCAGTTACGTACATCTTCCAGTGCTTCTGGAGAAACATACATATCTGTCAGTCGACCACGGTTTGCAGAACCGGTGTTTCCACCAGCGTTACGACGCATAGTTGTCTGCATAAGAGAAACAAGTCTCTTACTGAACAGACCAGCAGTAGCATCGCCATCGTAAACCAAGATGTTACGGTCAACAGCAGCAGCCAGAAGGGTATGCCAACCGTCATCGTTGATTTTCTTAACAAATCCAGCTTGCATTACCTGAGAGGCACGAGCAGCAACGTCCCAACGAGCTTCACGAGCATAACGCAGCAAGTAGTCAATACTTGACGTGATACCGTAAGTCGGGATCGTCACGTAGTCACTTTCAACTGAACGCTCAGGAATGCGACCATGTCCGGGATTAGTGAAAGCAACGTGCTCTCCTTCAAGACCCGGTGAAATCATGTCAAGAGGATACTCCGTAGAGGCTCCCGGCTCGACACTGATTGTCTCGAAGATATCTCCGAGAATATTACCAACAAGAACACCTTTACGCAAAGGAAGTTCGAGTGCTTTTGCCATTTGACGTTGAGCAGCTTGAGCAACGTCTTGATCTTGGTTGCCAGTCTTTTTATACAGACTGATAAACTGATCGTCTGGTCTTTCTGTGAACGACATATTCAGTCTCCTTTATTAGTTAGCACCGTGGTTAGGAAGGTTAACATAAACTTTGGCATAGCCATCAGCATCCTTAGCGGACATGAATCGGCCAATAGCCAAGTTTCCAGAAGCCGTTGCATCAGCAGCTACATTGGCGATTTCGCCAGATGTTTCTGATGCGAAAGCTACATCTCCGGGAGAAGGACTTCCGGTGACATTGCTGGTTACAACCCAGCCACGCTTGAGGATCGTTACCTTTCCACCTTTCTGAACTTCATTCTTGTAGAAATTCAAGTGTGTTCGAGTAAGATCTTTGTTAACAACGTCATTCAAAAGAATCCCTACGGGAACGTCTGTAGTAGAAGCGGCCTGATATGAAACGGTGTTGTCACCTTGATCCATAGCAGCACCAGAAGCACTTAAAACGTCCAGACAAGCTACACCACCACGAGTGGCTACACCTGCTGTGTAGAAGTAACTGATGTCAGTTGATTCTTCATATCTATCTGCTTTGAGAGCCATATTAGTTTCTCCTTTATTTACTTAGAAGTTAATACGTGAGTACCAAACCATTCTGAAATGCTAGCCTGAGCCTTTACAGCCTCATCTTCACTATCGTTGCCAACATTCAGTTCTGCTTCTGAAGATTCCACATCGTCAAGAGCGTCAGTTGCCGCTTCTTCTGATGCTTCTGCGTCTTCATCTGCTTTAGCGTCTTTTTTCTTGTCTTTTTTCTTGTCATCCTTGTCGTCCTTGTCGTCGTCTCCCTTCTTTTTGAAGTTGTCAAAATTAGCTTTGTTCTTAACCATCGCTACGATGGAATCAAAAGCGTCATCATCAAGAGCGTCGAAAGAACCAAGAGTTTCGCTGACTTCATCTTCATTCAGTCCAGCTTCAACAAGAGCAGCTTTACGCTTTTCTGCTTTCTCTTTTTGCTTCATTTCGGTCATATGTTGCTCCGCTGTAGTCAGAGCCTCTTTAGAAGTTGCAAGAGCATCTTCCAGTTCAGCAACACGAGCTTGTGTTGACTTAATCGTTTCGCTTAGTTCGTCAATAGACGCCTGAGCCTGCTTTGCAGCAGCTTCATACGCTTCAACTTTCGTAGCAAATTCCGTGTCTTTCGCTTCTTCAATTTTGGCTTTCACAACTTCGATCTGAGACTTAGCTTTTGCAAGCTCCGCCTTAGTTTCAGAAAGCTGATCTTCCAGTAACGTCTGATCTGACATATTAACTTCTCCTATTGAAAGTTTTGAATCAGTATTCTTCACGTGAAAAGATGCCGTACTCTTACTGTTTAGTATTACACTTCTGGGATTAGCGGGCTTAGATACCAATCCTTTTCCAGAGAACGCAATATTAGACAAAGCACGACCTATTTTGTATCCCTCATATTCACCAGTTCCACCGTAAGCCCTAAGATGTTTGGTTAAGAATGCAGAAGCCTCATCTCGTGTGAGGATTTTCTTAACACCGTTGGGATCGATCAAAGCGTAATCAAATCCAGCGAAGAGGCACTCCATAGAGACGTACCACTTGCCCCCTGGGATCTCAATGAGAATCTTATCCATACGCTCGCGATTTTCTTCCTCGGCCCAACTATTATAAAGGACCGCTTGAGTGATAATATCAAACTCTTGCGGCCTATTAGCTTCGTCTTCGTCACTTGAAACAGCTTGTCCATCTTTGGTTAAAATGTAGCTGCCAGTTATGTGCCCAATGATATCATTCTCATTGTGCATAAAGTTGAATTGTTTGTCTTCAGGTGTATTTCTAGCTGCCCAAGTGTTTTCGGGAGTAAAAATATCATCGTTCTTATTCCATCCCGTGGAAACAAGAACCGCTTCAAGATAAAAAAGGTCACGCTGATCTTTGTTCTCAGCTATGACCTTAGTAAGCACTTCCGGGTTGGAAATAATAGATTTCGTATTCTCCATAGTATCTGAATGGAGAGATACGGGCGAACAATAGGCTACACTAGCCGTACTCTTGACCAGTTCGCCAATACCGTCAGCAATTTCCCGTTGAAATATCTTCATATGTTTTTACCTCATCACATTATACACAAAAGAGAAAAATTTTTACGAAAAAGGTCAATTTTCACTGAATTAACATGGCTAAGACTTTAGGCAGTAACCAATATACAGCCCAACAATAGAGCTATCATATTCCTGCATAGAGTTATTTTCCAGTGAAATACCAGCATTTTCTACCTGTGTAAGAAGAACCTGTGGTGCTGGAGCGTTAGCAGCTAAGACCTTTTGTATTACTTGGTTGTTCACCTTGGTCATTATGGGGATATTCGAGAGTACACGTAGTTTGATATCCGCAATCTCTTGCACTTGTGCCTTAGTTAACTGTCTCTTATTTTTCTTTCCTACGTAGGCCAAATACCCATTAGCAATATCGTCTAATGAATGGTAGGTGTTGAAAGCCCATGCTGACAACTCTGCAACCCCCGGCTTGCTTTTTGGCGTGTCTACACGTTTCTTACGTTTGTTAGTATCCATCTTATTCTGTGGCCTACCACCCTGAGGTGCCGCTGGTTTAGGTTTATTCTTTTCTTTCTCCACGGCAACTTTCTCAGTAATCTCACCCTGACGGTCAATCTTCTCCATATCTTTTTCGTGAAGATCGTCAGATTCAGGCTGATGGAATGGGCCAGCTTTTGGTGGCATTTTGTCCTTATCTCTAGCTTTGTCTTCACGTTGTAGACGTACCTTTTCAACTCCGGGTACTTCTTTGAATCTCTCAAGAACCGTTTCATTGGAGATAATATCTCGGTCTGCTAGTTGAATAAGAAGGTTTTTCTCCGCCGCTTCGTCAGATAAACTCATCTGGTCATATACAATAGTAGCTGGCTTACGGAAACCCATAGCCTTACGGACGTATTCTACTTCCTTCTCCCAAAACCCTGTTAAATGATCTCTACCATACTGTAGACGTTCTGTCAGAGTTTTTAGAGATATGAAGTTATTAGTGAATCCGCCACCATTGCCAGCTAGACCAGTTAATGTTGGGGGAACACCTAGACCAGCAAATATACTATTCAAAACCGCTTGGTACTTCTCAGACCCTAGGAATTTGTATACTTGAGAGTTACTTTCCGTGAAAGAAAGTTCTGGACCCCAAACTAGCTCCATAGTCCCTCCTCCAGTGTTTGAGGCAAGGATATTTCTGAGCTTGTTAATACCAGCTTTTGTTGGTAAAACCTTATGTTCAAAGTTTCCAAGCGTCCAAACCCTAATATTGGAGATTGCACCATCCAAAGCAGCAAGGTCGGCCAGCTTCATTTTCTCAAGCATGACGATGTCATCGAGAATAGCGTAGACCATTGGATGTGCCCAGTCTTGCCAGTCATCCTTTTTGTAGTAGCCGACACACAGCTTCTCAGGGTCTAGCTCAATCTTTTGCTGATTCTCGTTAATAGCTCTTTTTACTTCTGGAGGTAGAGATTCCAGAACATTCATTGGTAAAGAGTTATTCTTCTTGAAATTATCAAGGAAAGCATCGGCGGAGAGTTGGTAGTTTCTTTTTCCTAGAAAGAGGTTGATATTACCGTCTTTCATATCCAAAGCGAGTGGATTGAGGAAATTATAACGCCAAGGCAGGCTATTCTTCTGAACCTTGGGTGTCTCGACAGCGATGTCGGCGGCTAGCGTTTTAAGGTATTTCTGTACCTTTGGGGTGATGTCTGCGTAGGACTTGTAGACAAACACATTACCAGTTCGGTATAGATTGTTGAGGTAGCGTTCTGAACGCTCTTTACCATCAATCCTCTTAAACCACTGTTGATAGAACTTCTCTACGCTTTTGTTTTCGTGTACAAGACTTATGCCCTGACAACCGAAATCCCCCATCAAATCAATAACGTTACGGACTATACCCACCTTATCGTAGGCATCCATACACATCTTGATAATGCGTTTCTGCTTTCTGGGAATCTGCTCCTCTGGCCTGAAGGAGTAATAATCACTACTGGTAAAACTGGGTTTAACGGAGCGGTTTGGCTCTACGTCAAGAAAATCCCTATGATAAGCTCTGGAAACACCATCGTAGGCTTCGTGTACGCCCGCAAATTCTTCGAATGCTTTAGCTTTGCCGGTAGCGTCACCGTCACTCCACGTTGATACATAGTTAGCCATCTATCATCCCCTGTTGTAGTCAGACTGTAATTGAATTACTATCTAACTATACACAAAAGATTAATAAATGTCCGACATATTATCAGTAAACCATGAAGGTCCGGTAAATAACTTACCCTTAGCGTTCTTATCTTGGTCTACAGTGGCAAAACCGCCGTAGAACTCATAAGCCTCTTGGTCTGGGGTTCGGGCTATAATACGAGCGGCCATGTTAGCCATTATGAGTGAAGAATAACGGTCTTTCCTCAGCTTACCCTTCTTGCCAGTATCTATGACCGTCTCAGGAGTATCCCACTTACCACGCCCAGATGGGGTCTCTGTCATCTTAATCATAGTCAACTCATCTTTGAGATCCTCAATTTCGAGAACACACTGCTCTAGGGTGTCGTAGTGACGCTCCTTCATATTGTCCTCTATACTGGAGAGGCCGAGGCTTACGGCGTCAAACATTGGGAATAATATAATTTTGTCTTCCATGTCTTTTCGGAGACCGTGATTAGCTTCTGACAACCAATCATAGTTAGCAAACTGGCACATCTCTAGAATGTGTAGTCCTCTCTCACCGTCAGTATCCTTCTCTTTGTCTTCATCTATAACTTCCCAGATAGGAATCTCTCCAGATTTGACCTTATCCTTATCATGTAGGGCTTCCATTACGGCTATACCCCCACCCTGTGCATCTAGGGCTATATGAACACATGGGAAGATTGTCATTAGATCTCTTATTCTTCTGGCACAGTAGGAGTAGAAATCAGTTTCGCTGGAGTATCCGCTCTTAAGACGCTCCCTATGTTGCTCCCTATTAGTGGTCCAACAGTGAACAATCCTACGTTGACTACCGTTTATCTCAATAACCACAATGCTAAAGTTGTCAACCTCAGAAGCGGGGTCTACCCCATACACATACCTACACATAGGGTCTCCCATCAACTTAGCCTGAAAACAGATGGGTTCCTGTTTTTGGTCAAGAATAGGGGGTCTATCATGATAGTCGTCTGTAACCACACATGACTCGATCAGGGTACGCTTGAAGAAGCCCTGAGAATCGCGTGTAAAGCACGCTCCGAACTCCATCTGATATATTCCAGCGTGGACCGTAGCCTTCGACCTAGCGACCTGTGAGGCGTCCATGAAGCCCTCTGGGAGTAGCTCATAGGGCACCCTCATAATAGAATAATCTTCCCACTCAAAGTCTTTAGGAGGATCTTCCCCTCCAAAGACATCGCGTAGCTTGTCCTTTCGACCCTTACTCTTTATGATAGTCTTCCACTTCTTCCAGTATTCAGCAAAATGGTTAAAGTCATAATAGGCCGTACCAGAGAGGATAATCTGGTTATTTTTGTTTCCCAGTGCATTCTCTTCTTCATCCCCCACATCCATGCCTAACTCTATAGCCCTCTTCCTCATAGCAATTCTACGAACATTTTCCACGGGATTAGCAACAACCGCAGCAAACCCTGCCACAACCGTTTCAAAAATTTCTCTGGGTATGGAAGCAAATTCATCAGAAACGATATCGTTAGCACGCTGACCACGAATTTTAGTACCATCACCAAGTGGTAAACAAGTAATACGAGATTGGTTGATACGCATAACACAACGGTCTACATCACGTCTCGGCCCACTATTGGAATCGCACATACTTCTCAGTACGGGGGCGTTACTCCAGATAGTTTCCATATACTCAAACAAAACCTTAGACTGTCGGAAGGCAGCACCCACAACGACAACCTTACGGCTTGGCATCAATAATGCCCTCATCATAACATAAAGAGATAGTATGAAAGATTTACCAAATCCACGACTAGCGATCAACATTGGAAATCGCCTATTCCACATCTCACACAAAAACAACGCTTGAGAGGGGAGAATATCAATATTGAAAATATGCTTACATATGAATGAAAAATACTCTGGTCTAGACATTAACCAGATTAGCTTGTAATTACAATCATCATCTCTAAAATTTATGAGATCCATTGGGTTGAAGAGATTCTCTGTGGAGATATCATCTAAGTTCAACCAAGCATCGTTTATGTTTTTTAACTTTACATTACTCATCTGTAACCTACTGTTTGAGACTGTCTATCGTTGGATATAGGTCGGAATTTATTACATGGTCTGCGAATCCGTGATACACCGTCTCTTCTGAGTTGAGGTACCAATCGCCGTCTTTGAATTTCCTTTTGAGTAAGTTTTTAACCTTCTCATGTGTTGGCTCTGTGTATTTTGCTTTGATATATGGACTTTCCAACATATGGTCTGCGTAGATGTCCATCATGTACTCCGCCTCTCTTTTTTCAAAGCTAGCTGCCTTTTGTACGTTTTGATAAGTACCGTCATAACCGCTACTGCCATAGTGGCACATAAAGTAGGAGTTGGGCATCATAACACGCCTATCTGCTGCCTGTAAAATAATACTACTCATGGACTCTGCTTGCCCATAAACGAGAATAGTAACAAATGACTGACATATAGATATAGCATCAAAGATAGCCATACCATCAGCCCATTCACCACCAATACTGTGCATATGTATGAGAATGGGTTTTTTGTTCTGACTATCTAACAGACGGATATTCTTATAGAAGGTACTTGCCATTCTATAGTCTACCCCCGGATCTTCATCCGTGTTTCCGACGTAGCTGTGTAGATATATCTCCCTATTACGAAAATCAATACCGTATGAATTGATGTCAGATATTGGATCTACATTTAGACTCACTTTTTTCTCCCTACTGAATAGTATTCGTTCACACGCTTTAGGATACTATTGATGGTGAGCTTCGCGTTTTTACGGTTTCCACAAAAGATAACGTGGATATTATCGTACATCTGAAACTCTATTAACATCTTGAGCATGTATTTGTTCGTGATAACAATTGAATCCCACTTTTTCTTGGGAATATCAGAGCTTTCTGGAAAGTCCATAACGTCTTCCAAGGTAAACTCCAGAATGATAAATCTAAAAGGAAACTCCTTTATCCTTTTGATCTCATCCATGAACCTATGCTTATCTTTCCCTAAGTTAATAGCCAACTCAGAGATACTACCCTTACGCTCTATACATAATTTGTCCTCAAGCCCTACTAGGGAATAGTCACCAGTGTCTAGTTTACGAACAACCATACCCTCACATGAGGTATAGCGTCCATTGAATTTCTCGAAGGTATAACCCTCTTGTTCCCGCGTGTCCTTAATGACCGTATATGGGGGTGCTTTACTTGGCATTTTTCCTTACTATCTCCATGAATAATGGTTCGTACATGTGTTCACAGTCCTTGATCTCCGCATGACAATCCCAACATAGGGTAATCCCATTGTAGGTGTCATATCTCAACGCTGAGGCGGTAGACCACTTCTTTATATGGTGAGCTTGAATACTTCTCTTACGACCACACTTTTTCTTACCTTTGGGCATTTGACATCTGAATTTGTCCCGTTTATAGACTCGCATACGCCACTCTTTGTATACAGGGTCTTCATAATTCCTTTTCACCTTTGCAAAATACCTTTGTAATCTTGATGTCGTGTTGAACTCTTTTGAGCAACTGTGCCGTTTCTAACGATTCTTCTTGTCTTAATAACATCTCAGAGAACTTACAAAACATGAAATAGCAAGCATCGTCCGGATTGTCAGCCTCTATGAAGATAATAGGATATAGACAGTTAAACTCCCTAAGACGAAACCGCTTGAGTTGCCCTAAAGCGGTTGTCATATCTAGTTTGACGGTGTAGATCTTCATTTTAGATCACTATTCACCATCATTATTATAAGGTCTTCGAAGGAATGTTTAGGGGTCCAACCAAGTTCTTTCTTAGCCTTGTCGTTTTTACCCTTTAGGTAATCCACTTCTGCTGGCCTGTAAAACTCAGGGTCTTGTACAACTAGGTTACTCCAGTCATCAATTCCCACGGATGAAAAGGCCACGTCTAGGAACTCGCGAATCGTATGAGTCTCGCCGGTGCAGACAACATAGTCCTGTGGACTGTCCTTTTGCAGCATCATCCACATCGCTTCCACGTAATCTCCTGCGTACCCCCAATCTCGAAATGCTTCCAAGTTACCTAGACGCAGCTTAGGAAAACGGCTATTGTTCGGACCATAAATGTAGTCCGATTCGGGTAACCCCTGAACCATAGGATCGTCTTCTGGATTTACTTCGTTTTTCCATTTTGCATATTCTCCTATCCACTTGGTGATCTTACGAGTGACAAAGTCCTCACCCCTACGTGGTCCCTCATGATTGAATAATATACCCGCACTGGCGTGCATACCATAAGCCTCCCTAAATAGCCTAGTCATGTGGTGTGCCGCACACTTGGCGATGGCATAGGGGCTTTGCGGCATGAATTTGGTATCTTCATCTTGATATTTTACCTCTATTGGAGGAGGAGGGTTTCTACGTGCCTCATGTTCTTCTGGAGACATTGCGTCGTACATTATGCCTGAGGTAATTGGTGGAAGGTAATCCTCACCCTCATATGTAATATCATAGCTTTTACCATACATCTCACTCGAACTAGCCTGATAGAACCTAGCCTGAATCCTAACGTCTACCATCGACTGTAGAATATTAAGACAACCCTTACCGGTGATATCCCAAGTCAAAGCTGGCTGTTTAAACGAGATAGCTACGTGACTCTGAGCGGCTAAATTGTAGATTTCATCTACATCTTCGTATTTCTTAAGTATAGATAAAACACTATGAGTGTCCGTGATGTCGCCCTGAACCAACTCGAACCTTGGATTCGTAAGGATATGTTTGATTCTTTGTGTATTGTCCGTACTGGCTCGCCGTGCTACCCCAACTACAGTATAACCCTTAAGTAATAGTAAATCAGAGAGGTGACTCCCATCCTGACCCGTAACGCCGAAAATGATTGCGGTTTTCATCAGCAACTCCCCCTTTCGCCCAAACCTGCTCCGCCTACGGCAAAGGTTATTTCTTTCCATCTGTTGGGTGGGGAGAATATATCAGTAGGTAGTTCTTCGTCGCCGCCCTCCTCGGTAGAACGATCAGGTGTTTCCTTGTCAAACACGAGATTCAGGTGATCTTTGATGATTTTTAATTGCCTATGGCTTAGGGTCACATCCTCATTAGATAGCTCAAAAAACCCCTGTAACCAATAAGTGAAGTCCTTAGGTGTCATATGTATTAGTCCTTTACAGTTTCCGGTGTTAAGAATGGTTGATCTACCATTTCATCAGTGTATTTGTGAAATTCAGAAAGGCGGTCTTTCTCTTTCTCCATAGCTAGACGCATTTTCTCCATCTCTATTCCGTAACCCTTAGCTATATCAGGGTTCGAAACCAAGTGTGCTAACCAGCTAGTCCAGTTTTGCTTGCTGTCTTCAAGACGTTTGACCCTCTGTTCACGAGTAGCCTTCATATCTTTCATCATTGAGTTCTTCTTAGCCTGAAGCTCGCGGTAGTCCTTATTCAGAGATTCTTGAGAGGCCCGTAGAGACGCTATCTGTCTCTCCATGTTAAATAGCTCATCTCTGTCTATCTGATCGGCATCACGCGACCTCTCGACCCTCACAAGCTCCTCTAGGACACTGATCTGCTCCAAGTTCTCCTTGTTGCCCTTGAGTGCCCTGTTCATCAGGATATCCATCTTGATAAGGTCAATAACCTGCAACTCTTCAGTGGGCAGTACCTCGTCTTTGAATTGAGAGATAATACGTACCCAGTGGAATTTGAACATTTTCAGTTCATCGTCTGTAAACTGTTGCTGAATCTCAGACCAGTAGGGTCTTGAAAGTAGATTATAGTGTGCAGTCTCTTCGTCGTCTGATTTTAACCACGAGGGAGCATTGAAATCTCCACTCGCCACCTTCCGCTTGATAAACTCAATAACGCTGGATGGGTCGCGATCTAGCTGCTCACCAATCAACTCGGGAGCGTCGTGTAGATGAGATTTAATGTAATTCTCTTCTTTTTTGGATATTCTACCCTTCTTCATAATAACCGTGTTCCTCTAGGAGTTGTTTTACTATTTCAACAACTTCCTCACGCCTCTGTTTACTGATGTAGACATCATTAATGAGTTTAAGGTAATCCATCCTTACGTTGGCTGGCATATACTGATCAACAATACCAGTCATGGAGTCCATATCCAGTTGTTCATAAGAATTGGAGAATTTACCCTCTTCGTCAATAATACTGTTTTCATAGTCGAGTTGTGCTGGTTGAACTAGTTTTTTTCTAGCCTCACTTGTAGCACCCGTAAAATAGTTGTCCCTTACAAAGGTCTTAAGGCGATTCGATAGATTCACACTTAGGAAGTTCTCAAGGGGTTTGCTGGGGTCATACCTGTTTAGGGCTTCGATACAGATAATAAACGCTTCTTGTTTAATATCATCAGTTGTATACCCGTAGAAAGTATACTTGGGAGCTATCCTGTCTACCACGGTATTGATCTGATCAACTACCTCGGTCTCTGTCATTCCTTCCGGTACGTTCATGTCCTAATCCTCTGTTTTTACTGTTTGCCAAGACGTTCCGTTGAATAATTCCAACTTTTTGGAAACTTTGTTAAAAATAAGCGTGCCCTGTCTTGGTCTTTTGGGTCGCCTAGTGAGCGGGGAGAGTTCCACACGTTCGTAGTGCGGTGATCGCTCGGCATCGTGGCGGCTTAACTGCTCAAGCAGTTCTGAAGCGGACAGTTCATCTACATGACCGTCTTTATAGCCGATGTAAGAGTCTTCTTCGAGGCAAATCAGAGCATCCGATGTCAGGACGCTACACGTATAACTTGGGAGAAGAGATAAATCACTTGGTTGGTAAGCAAATATAAGTACCTTTTGGTCATGACCGTACTTATAATTCTGACCCTCTATAAGTTGCTTGGTTTGTAGGGTCAGGATACCGTCTAGGGTCTCAAACTGACCAATATAATGGGAAGTATTAGCAATATTTCCTATAGAGTAGACACTTACACCAAAGAAGAAGGGTTCGCCCTCTCCTACAGATTTGGTAAGACATGGCAGGTTCGCACTTTCTATGGAAATTTTAAGATGATCATTTATTTCACAGTCTTCAGCACAACAATCCCCTATGGTAAAATAATCTGAGTTCCAAGTGCCAAAGCAAAACGAATCATGCGGTATCTTGATTTTCATCCGGTTCCTTTTCCTTGGGTTTTAACAAGACCCCTAGGGCCTTATCGTCTTGTTCTAGTTCTTTGGAGATTTCCAGCTTCAATTCTGCGGTAGCCTTGCAACAAAGTTCTACCTCACAATCTTGTGGTTCTTTTTTACTGTTCATTCTTGCCCCATGCGTTAAAGTTGTCTGTTCTCTACTCTATTATACTCAAATTAGACAACTTTGACAAAAAGGTTTTGTTAAAACCGTCAATTTTGACTAGAATAGAGTGTGGCAATGGCTGTAAAGTGTCACAAATTTGCATGAAATTGGTAAAAAAACGTAATTGGGTACAGTTTAGCGTTCTGACCCACATGCAAATCAGAGGATTATCGGTGGGTGAACAAGCACCCCAAGGTGAGGCAACTACAAAATTCTGGGCAACGTGTGACCAACCGACCCAGACCTGTAAAGCAGCTTAGGCTGAAGCCCAAAGAGATTTAGTAACAGTAACACCAACTAGCACTAAAGTCCTCACTGTCCTCTAACACAGCTCCAAGTACCTTTACAGGTACAAATGGTCTTGGTACGCCCTGACGGGCGATAATTAACAGGAAGAAAAGATGGAAACAAAAACTTGTAAGGATTGTAACCAAATGAAACCCCTAGATGAATTTGGTATTGTGTCAAAAAAACGTAGGGATAAATATGGCAATCCTTATCGCCGTGGTATATGTAGAGAGTGTCATTCCGCAGGGACGAGATCTTACTACAAAGAAAATTCAGAACAGTGTAAGGTAGCAATGAAACGTTGGTACAAAGAAAACAGAGAGAGATCATTAGAGCGTAGAAAGCAATGGTATAAAGAGAATAGAGAAGAAAGTCTAGAATACCAAAAGAGGTGGCGAAAAGAAAATCCAGAAAAGGCACGGGCACAATGTAAACGCTGGAGAGAAGAAAACAAGGAAAAGATGTACGAAATTAGCAGAAGGTACTACTTGAATAACAAGCAGAAAGTTCATGCCTACACAACCAAATATGCCCGTGAACACGTACAGGTACGAATAGCGAAAAGCCTACGAAGCCGTCTTTCGCATGCTGTAAAAAATGCTGAGACTAAGAAGGTCGGATCAACGATGGGACTGGCTGGTTGTACTCTAAGTAAATTGAAACAACATCTTGAGGGCCAGTTTCAGGAGGGCATGACTTGGGACAACTACGGCTTTTACGGCTGGCATATAGATCACATAAAGCCATGTGCAGCGTTCGACATGACGAACGAGGAAGAACAGAGGGCCTGTTTTCATTATACCAACTTGCAGCCGCTGTGGGCCGCAGAGAATTTGTCCAAAAATGACACTTGGGAGGAAGTAGAAAGTGGA
>Ga0233413_10000314_pt1 | contig 24145 bp, 34 predicted proteins | sample Na_anoxic_6_MG_FD_189019 | JGI IMG/M metagenome (GOLD analysis project Ga0233413, IMG submission 189019) | Seawater microbial communities from Saanich Inlet, British Columbia, Canada - Na_anoxic_6_MG | ecosystem: Environmental > Aquatic > Marine > Inlet | place: Canada: British Columbia...
TAATGTTGGTCAAGGTAAAAATTACACAATAAATGAAATAGCGGATATGTTTGGTGGTGAAAAAGAATATGGGAATAAAGTTATAGAACCTTTTGAAACATTGGCTGACATAAGTAAAATAAATAAAAAATTAAAGTGGAATCCTAAACACAAACTTGAAACCTGGATTCACACGTACATATAAAATGGAAGAAGAAGATATTAATTTTTTACTTAAAAGGGGGTACTGGTTAAGTGTGGTCCCTGTAGGTAAAAAGTGGAGGTGTGTCATACACACTAAAGAAAATAAGGGGTGGAAACCTAAAAATAGTAGGTTACACACAACACCAATAAAAGCTTATGATTGGGCTAGAGACATATTTGAAAAGATTATAGACTATAATGATGTTTAGTAAAGATATTTTTATTATATTTGTTGTATGAATATATACCTTTTTGATTTCGATAATACAATTGTCGAATTACCCTACGAAGAAACAATAGAATACCTAGACAATGACGGCAGTCTCAACCCAAAGCTAAATTTTAAACCAATTAAAAAAACTAAAGAAGATTATCTTAAGGCTATTGATTACGACCCAGACGGATTATTCTTAATCTTATCTAATAGAATTGTTGGTGTTAAAAATTCCTTAAATAATATACTTAATAATTTAGGTTATAATTTTGAAGATTATTATCTAATAGATAATGGTGACCGTAATAAAGGTAATCGTGTTAGAAAAATTTTAGATAAGTATAAAAATTGTAAGTCTGTAAAGTTCTGGGAAGATAAAGATAAACACATTAATTCAGTTACCGAGGCTATGAAAGATTATCCTGAAGTAGAATTAGAAATAATTAAAACCGATTTAACCAAATAAGGTTATCCAGTTAAAAGGAATGTTTGGTTCTTCTTGACATACACCTAATTCTTCATAGTGCCCAGTAGTAAAATCGTCCCAACTTTTACGTCTTCTAGCCGATTGTATATAACTAGGAAGTGAGTCTAATTCTCCTCGAATATCTGTACCTGTCATTACAGCTAGTTCATCCCAACTTGCATCTCTAGATAGAGTTTCCACACCAGTATTTGCTTTACAAGACCAATTACTTTCTTCACAGCCAAAACTAAAAGCGTTATTACCCTTACATGCATAACACTCACACCCTAAATAATCTGCGGCATCTTTTAACATACCTAATTTATCGGCACCCTTACAAGCTGTAAAATAAACTTTTGTTTTGGAATTAACTACCGGTTTAACATGCTCCAAAAAATCAGTTTTAAACGAATAACTCATCCCTGATTCCCAAAGAATTTCGTCAGTTTTGATATACTTACGAGTTTCTTCATCCCAATATTCTTTATACCCTTTTCTACCTCCTTTTTGTGTTACCAACAAAGTATCCTGGTAACCGTGAGAACCTATTAAGAGTTCTTCCAACACAATACCATTTTGTTTTAAATCTTTAAAAAAGTTATTTGCTTCATCTAAAGTTTCGTAAGTTCCGGTAACAACCCCTATTTGTTCTAAAATTTTAACAGCTGTAGTTTCCCAACCCTCCTTCGGGAATATTAATCTAGCTTTAGTTGGTGTAGTACCAACCACTTGCCTAATTAACCAAGAAAGACCATTGTTCTTTAATACAAATTTTCCAACATCCTTAACAGCATCCCAAACCTCATCACCAAACGTGGGGTCTGTTTCTTCTTTTAATATTCTACGTATTAGTGATTTCATTTGATTTTTTCTATGTTATCAGATGGTCTATCAGATAAATCTATTAATTCTTTATTATCCACAGTCCAAACATTATCAAAAATAGGAATCATATTTCTCATATTATCCTTAACTTTTTGGTGGTATTGTGCCACCATGTCGTTTGGTAGACTTCTTGGTCTATCATCGTTTCTCATTTGAGCTAACTCTAGTGGTGTTCTAACATAAACAAGTGTTGTATCAAACCCACCATCCTTAGCTAACTTGTGGACATCTTTCATTACCTGTTCTTGTCCACCCCCAGCATCGTAAACCACGTTTACCGATTGGTTTCTTTCATACTCTAAAAAATTTTTAAGAAACTTAACAGTTTTATTACGTGGGTCAGATGTGGTAAAAGTCATATCTAATATCTTTTGATATCCTTCTGGTGTAGATATATTTTCTTCCCATTCATCACCCCATAATTTTTTAGCTGTCATTACCCTCACCTGGTCGACATTAAAATTCTTAACATTATCTAAGTTTATTAAGTTTTTGGTAATAAAACTTTTTCCTGCGCCAGGTCCACCAGCTATTACCACAAAATTATTATTAGGAGAATTAAAGTTAACCACCTTTTCCTCAAGTAACAATTCCTCCAATAATATTTTCCTAATTAAGCTTTTCATTTAATATAAATATCTTTGTATAATTAAAATATTTTACTTATCTTTGTGTCATGACAGATAAATTTATAAACACAGGAATAATTAACTCATACAAATTAATTATGGGGGAAAAAACAATGGATGAAATAGTAGAAAAGAGTAAAATGCCAATTTTCTTTATTCACCCAGACGAAAACTACGATAACGAAGATTTAGATATGATGATTGAATACTTCATTACAACAGAAGAATATGAAAAATGTGCAGTACTAACTAAACTCAAGAAACAAGTGTGAAAGAAATAGACCAAATGTTAAAACAATGGATACCAGTAAATACTATAATTAGGAAACAATTAAGAGATTTAATCGTTAAAGAGATAGAAGAAGCAAGAACCAAGGAAAGGGTAAAAATACTAACCTGGGAACACCAATTAAAAAATAAATGATGAACGAGAGTAAGGATTTAAAAAGAATACAAGAATTTGTGGACAGACTAAAGTCCACCAACTCAACTAATGACAAGATTGATATCATTAAAGAGTACAATGATGACTATATGATTAAACAAGTTTTAAAGTATACGTATTCACCGTTCAAACAATTCCACCTAACCAGTGCAACAGTTAAGAAAAATAAAAAGTTAGAACCTAGAGAAGGGTATAGTGATTTATTTTATTTGTTAGACGCGTTAACTAAACGTACAATCACCGGACATGATGCAATCCAATACGTAAAAGGATATGTGCAATATATGGAGGAATGGCAACAAGATTTAGTGTTCTGTATTCTAGATAAAAACTTAAAGACAAGAACGGGAGCAGACCTAATCAACAAAGCAATTCCTAAATGTATCCCAACCTTTAAGGTAGCGTTAGCTAACTCTTATGATAAACAAAAGGGTAAGGTTAATTTTGACACACAAAAATGGTTTGCCTCACATAAGTTAGATGGGGTTAGATGTTTAGCTATAGTAGATGAAAACGGAACATGTAATTTCTTCTCAAGACAAGGTAAGACATTCGATACTTTAGATACACTTAAAAACGAAATAGAGGGTCTAAACTTACGTAATATAGTATTTGATGGTGAAGTGTGTGTGGTTGATGAGAATGGGGCAGAGGACTTCCAAGGCATCATGAAGGAAATTAAAAGAAAGGACCATACCATTGAAAATCCTAAATACAAAATATTTGATTACCTTATGTTGGAAGAGTTCGATACCCAAGTAAGTAAACGTAGTCTGAGTGATAGATTAGGTAAGTTTAATATGGTATATAATACATTCAACGAACAATTAAACTGTATTGACCTATTGGAACAATGGAAGGTAGTGTCCGAAGAGCATTTCCAAGAGTTAGCAGAACTGGCAACAAAGAATAACTGGGAAGGTTTAATCTTACGTAAAGATTGTGAGTATAAAGGTAAAAGAAGTAACGACCTTTTAAAAGTTAAAAAATTCTTTGACGAAGAGTATGTTGTAAAATCTATAGAAACTTCCACACATAGAATTATTGTAAATGGTTTGGAAGTGGAGGAAGAAATGTTAAGTAATGTTGTAATAGAACACAAAGGTTGTGATGTTGGTGTTGGTTCTGGTTTTGACCAATCAGAAAGAAGAAAATACTTTAAGAACCCAGAACTTATAATTGGTAAAACAATTACAGTACAATACTTTGAAGAGACACTTAACCAGGATGGTTGTCACTCATTAAGATTTCCAGTAGTAAAACATGTATATGATGGGGTTAGAACTACTTAAAGTTCCCCAGGAAAGGCCATAACTCATCTTCGATAAGGACCTTAGTTACTGAAGGTAATAACCAAGGAGAAACATTAGATAATTTCATACCATTAGTTAACCACAAAAAAACCTGTTGATTTTTAAGTGCTGATACCTGAGCCTCTCCAAAAGTCCCAGCTCCAGCTTTACCATCAAAATTAATTAAATTAGTATCACAAACCTGTAACATGTATAAATCTTGATGTACAATTTGTTCTCTTATTTTTTCTTGGAATAATTTAAATTCTTCTGGGGTGAGTTGATTTGACTTCCATTTCTTAAACATGTCTTTAAATTCTGTATCAGCTTCTCTAACAGTCTCTGCTCTCATAGGGTTTAAAAGGACAGGGGCAGTTAATCCTTCGTAACTTAACTCTCCTGTCGTTACAAGAGTAAGTAATCTTTCATCCTTTACAACATGATTAGGACCATAGAAATCCTCCACATCACTTCTCCAAGAAACAGCATCTTTAGCAAAATCTATTCCACCACCAAGGTACATGGCTTTAGGTTTGAATATACCTACAGTAGAAGTAGGGTCCATTACATCTAAAATATCGATAGTTTGTTTAATCTCATCCATTGACGCGTTAATTAAAAAATTAGTTGCCTTATCTGTTACATAACGTTTTACCCATTTAAGTAGTTTCCCTACTGTGGTTTTTGCTTTAATTTCTGGTATACCTTTATATGAGATTTGTTCGTCTATATCAGTGTATTCTTCTTCAGTATCCATATTTACGGTATCCGTTAAATCATCACGTAATTTCTGACGAGCATCCAAAGGCATCATTAATAATTCATCTTGAATGTCAGTAATATCTACAACCTCTTCTTTTAAAATTTTCTTAATTAATTTTTTCATTAGTAATCTGTTTCAGCTTTTTCACCCCTTATTATTTCTAGTCCTGCGGAGGTACCAATTCGTGACGCTCCAGCATCTACCATTTTTTCTAAATCTTCTCTACTATAAATACCTCCTGAAGCTTTAACCTTTAATGGTCCTGCATTTATAGACATGATAGATACATCACCAACGGTTGCACCACCAGGACCCCCATCCTCAGGTTTATAAAAACCAGTGGAAGTTTTAACAAAAACATTACTAGCTTTTTGTTCACCTACACATTCTATTACTACATCTCTAATTAAACTTGTAAGGTCAGCAATCTCATCATTAGTTAAAGCAGCGGACTCTATAATCCATTTTACCACCAAACCTTCATCTACCCCTATAAGTGTCCCCTCACAAACCTCTTTTTTAATTGTATCCAAGTCACCTTTTTGAAAGGCTTTGTAATTTACCACATAGTCTAATTCATCAACCCCGTTTTGTATAGCATCCATAGCCTCGTCGAATTTATCACCCATCCAACCATCACCACTAGGAAAACCTATAACAGTACCAACCAAAAGGTCTGAATCGTACTCTTTAATCATTTGGTCAGCTAAACTTACAAACTCAGGTCGTATCATCACTAATTTCATATTGTGGTCCATAGCGTCCTGTATTGTTTTAGATATTATACGACTTGTTTCATCATCACTAATCCCTGCTTGCTCAGAAGTCTTTAAATAAGTGGAGTCAATATAGTCACCAATATTATCTTCTTCAGTTAAACTAATAAGTTCATTAATCCTTTTTATATCCTCTGTAATTATATCTTTCATTATTAATAAATATATTTAAATCTTTTAATATTTCTAATAAACAAAGATACATCTTTTTGTTTATTATTCTGTAAGTATTTATAATAAAAAGATTATGATAAATTGGATAAATGGTTTTGATGCTGGAAATAAAAAAGAAAAGTATAGTTTGACATTGAGGTGTGGTACACTAACGCTATTGGAACTTAAAATAGATAAAAATAAATTAAGGTTCATGTTACTTAATTTTGGTTTTGAAATAGATTTTTAAAAGATATGGATAAATACATTTATAGGGGTAAATTAGACCGGGTAATTGATGGGGATACAATTGATGCTATGATTGATGTGGGTTTTGATATCTGGGTTAAAAAAAGAATTAGGTATAAAGGTATAGATACCTGGGAAAGTAGAACAAGAGACCTTGAAGAAAAAAAATTAGGTTTAGCGGCAAAAGCTAGAAATATAGAATTGTTAGAAGTGGTGAGTAATAAACCAGGATACTTTCGCCTTAAATCTTACGGTGTAGGTAAGTATGGAAGGGTTTTGGGGGAAATATTTATTATGGACAAAAATGAAAATACTATTTGTATCAACAATCAATTAATAACAGAAGGGCATGCATATGAATATGAAGGGGGTAAGAAAAAACTACTAAAAGAAGTAAAAAATGGCTAAACAAACCCAAACTGAAATACTAAATGAAGTTCTCCTAGAACTACAAGAGATTAAAAAAGGTCTTCCTAATGGGGAAATTGCTTTAATGCAAAAATCTTTAGAAGACCTAGAAGAAGGACAAAAATCTCTAAGAAGTGAAATTAGAACGGTACAAAAAAGATTATTTAACCCTGATAGTGGTATTATTGTTGAAGTTAATAAGAACACCGACTTTATGAAAGAAACACAACCAAAACTAAAACAAGTTGATGAGGTAGTTTCGTGGAAAGGTAATGTGACTAAAGCACTGTGGGTTGTTTATTCAGCAATAATAGGGGTGATTATAAAATTATTATTTTGGAACTAATAGTCACTATAATCATATCTTTAATATTGGGCAAATTAATTTGTTACTTTGCACACCAACGAAAATCAAAAAACTAAAACAGAAGAGTTGTCTTCTATAATATTTTTTATTACATTTAAAACAAAACTATGAGTGAAAGAAAATTAAATACAACCCACAAAACTGCTAAAGATTTATTAGATAAATCTAAAAAGATGATGGAAAGATTTAAAACCACAAAAAAAGAGTACAACCCAGCACCTAAAGAATCTAAAGATGGAAAGGTACAAAAATAAATGGTTTAGGTTAACTTTAGAAAAAGACTTAAAATCTGCAGACCTAGGTGTTAACATACACTGTAAGGAGGACGGCCTGTATATAACCCTACCACCATCACCCAATATGTCTGAATATGAGGAAATGACCATCATAAGGGAAGACCGTGATACAGAAAAGTTAGTGGGTAGAGTAAAAGAATTTACCAAAGACTACGGTGTTTGTGTAGAATTAGAAAAAGCCGTATATGGTGATAATATAAAATTAAAACTTAATGTTAAAAATGGGTGATACAACCAAAGTAAAATTATTAACGTGGGGTGCACTATTCTTACTATTTTTTACGTTTATTACCTTCACTTTATGGATAGGAACTACTATATGGTGGTTATTAACTAATAACATGATTGATAGAAACATTTTTTTATTAATATCCACAACAACTTCACTAACCCTAGTATTTTTAATTGTTATTTCTGAGATAATATACCCTAAAAATAAAAGTAAGTAATTCTTGTTTATTAAAATATAAAGTATTATCTTTGTGGTACAAATTTAATCTAACACCATAAAAGATATGATAAAAAATAATAATTCACTTACAAGAGAACAACTGATAGAGTTAGTTCCATCAGCATTCGCAAATCAACAATCCCCAAAAGTATCCAATAAGTACACCTTTATCTCAACAGCTACTGTTTTAGAAGATATGAAAAAATTAGGTTGGGAGCCATTTAATGCTTCACAAAGAAAGTCTAGAAAAGACGAAGACGCTATGTTTACCAAACATTTAATTAGGTTACGTAACGATGAAGTTGGTAAAATAGGTGATTCCATACCAGAGGTGGTTTTAACTAATTCACATGACGGCAGAAATGCTTTTACTTTACACGCTGGATTGTTTAGGTTGGTTTGTTCTAATGGTTTGGTAATAGCAGACACAACTTTCGAACAAGTAAAAATTAAACACCAATGGTACAACTTCGAAGAAATTAGAAAAATTATGGATGGTATGTTAGAGGTAGTACCTAAAGTAGTTTCACAAGTACAAAATTTAAATTTAATTAGTTTAAGTGACGAACAACAAATTGAGTTTGCATCAAAAGCCTTACTAACCAGATACCCAAAAGGAAATGAAAATTTAAATGTAGAAGACCTACTTTCACCAGTAAGACAAGGGGACAGAGGAAACGAACTATGGAAAATATTTAATGTAGTACAAGAAAAATTAGTTAAGGGAGGACTAGTATTCAACGATAAAAAAGAAAAGATGCAAAAACTAAGACCCATAACTAATATAGATAGAAGGATTGACGTTAATAAAAAATTGTGGGGTCTTACTGAAGCTTACGCCTAAAATGGAAACCATAACTATACAAAAATTCTTACAAGAAGAGTATTGGACACAGGAATACGAAAAATTCAATACTCTTCCAAGAGAAGAAAGTAATACCAATTTATTTAATGTGGGGTCTAGAGATAAACCAGACCTAGTCTTGTATAAGTTTAAAAAACAACACACTAATCTAACAGAAGAAGCTTGGAAAAAATTATGTTTTTCACCATATGTACACACTAAAATTAAAAGAGTTACTGTTGTTGTTGAAAAAATAGTAGAAGAAGGTATAACTAAAAAAGTAAGAATTAGTAAGTACTTTACTATTAAAGGGAGAAAATGTGGGGCAAAATATTTTTGGAAACAAAGATTAATTGTACACGTTACTTTTGATTTAATAAATAATAACGTATATAAAACAACTACCCACTACACAGGCAAAAAGAAATCAACAGTCGTATTAAAAAATCCATTTAAATACTGGAAAAGAGACGACTTTAAGTTAAAAGAAATAATGTTCGACCTAGACCTAAGTGAAAAAATGGTACTTAATAACTTAAATAAGTTCATAGACAACCCCCAATACTGGGATAAGAAAGACAAATTAAGTGTAGGGTTACATAAAAGTCACCAAGCTTTAATTAAGGTGTTAGCAGATAAAGATTTAAATTTACTTATTGAGTTAGGTAAAAAGAAAAGTATATTGGAAACAGCCAGTATGTGGTTTACAAAAGTTAGGGGGATAAAAACACCTAACAAGTGGTTACACTATTTCATAAATAATTACCCAGGAATAAAACCACTAAGAAAAAGAGATAACAATCTAATACAAACAATACTAAAAGAAGAAGGAATATACTCCAAGTATGCCATAAAACTACTAAACACAAATAAAAATATAAAAATATTATCATATCAGATGATGTTAGAAGTATTAGGTATACAACTAATTCAAGATTTAAAACCAGAGTTACTAACCGAAAATTACAATTTAGGTTGGCAACTAAACCTAAAACTAACACTAGAAGAGAAAAGAAATCTTATAACTATATTAAATTCTCTACTAGACCCAAATTTAGAATGTCCACCAGTAAACATGGTAGTTTCTGACATTGTTTCAGACCATTTAGGTAGGTTAAAACATCGACTAACAATAGAAGGACTATCACCAAAACTAAAGGCCAAAAATTATTATGAATTTGTCGAAGAACACCAAGAATGGACTAATTTAGTGGATGAGATTAATAATACAACAACTATAACACACATATACGGAAAAGATTTTTTAAACCACATACAACAACCCATAACTATTGATAACTTAACTATGACCCCAGTAGTTCTTAGAGACACTTATGAATATAGGAATGAGAGTAATGTACAACATAATTGTGTTAAATCATATATAGAATATAAAGAAACATGTATTATATCTTTAAGGGATAAAAATGATAATAGAATAACAAACGAATTTATACCACACGGAGAAGGAAAAATTATGACCAATATACAAAGTAGAAGCAGGTTTAATAGTTCTGTATTAGAGGATTTACAACCATTCGTTAATGTGTTAAATTTAAAAATGAAAGAACTCTCGAAAGAAAAAATTTATGTAAAAAACCAGGTCTTAAAAGAATGTAAACTAACTGGTAGACTACAAAACTTAGAAAAAAAAGGAAGGTTAGATTACAGGATGATGGACGATTTACCATTTTAAAATAAAATATGAAAGAAGAAAAAATACAATATTACGAAGGTGCTTACGCGGATGAATTTCCTATGGGACCATATTTCAGAGACCAATTTAATACAATACCCAGTAGTTTAAGGTATGATTATCCATTTAACTATAAAAAACTTATAGAATATTTAACTAAAAGTCAGTACTTAGAACAGTTAGCTACTTATGAAATTATTAGTAACAAAAACAATGACGGAACAACTAAAATATTTTCATCTAAACAACATCAAAAATTTATAATAAGGGTAGAAAACGTTAAAGACGAAAAAGAGGCATGGATGTCAATATACTACACTAGCAAAGGGTCTATAGAAAACCTTATAGAGGGGGTAAATAAATTTAAAACTAGTGATGAAAACAAAAAAGTTGGTTTAATAGTAAAAGATGAATTTGGACTTACCCTACAAAAATTTGATATCAGTAGTCAAGAAAAATTAAATTTAGTTAGTAACTACAATACGGGATTTAAAAAAATATCTAACAAAATAGTTAAAAAACTAAATGAAAAAGACGGGAAAGGTATTATTTTATTACATGGAAAACCAGGTACAGGAAAAACAACATACATTCGTAACCTAACTAACCTAGTTAATAAAGAGGTTATATTTCTACCTAACAACATGGTAGATATGTTAGCAACTCCAGAGTTTGTCCCGTTTATGATGAAACACCCAAATTCCGTATTAATAATAGAAGACGCAGAAAAAGTTGTAAAAAGTAGAAATGGTGGTAGTAATGAAACAGCTGTATCTAACTTATTAAATTTAAGTGATGGGATACTGGGTGACTGTTTAAAAACTCAAATAGTAGCGACGTTTAATACTGACAGACAATTAATAGATAAAGCTTTGTTAAGGAAAGGAAGGTTAATTGTAGAATATAAATTTGATGACTTATGTGTTGACAAAAGTAATAAACTACTTAAATCATTAAGCATAGACTATATAACAAAACAACCAATGCCTTTATCGGATATATATAATTATGAAGATAATCTAGGTATGGGGAATAATAAAAAAACAAAAATAGGATTCTAATATGAACAAGAAAATTCACGTATACTCAACAAAAGACTGTCCTTATTGTACAGATTTAAAACAAATGTTAGATAATCACCTAATACCTTATGAAGTTACCGATGTGGATGAGGAGGAAAAAGAATGGGAAGAAATGTGTAAAACTCTGAATATAGAGTTTGTACCTACGGTGATAATAGTAGATGATGTATTAGATACAGCAAAATTATTAACCCCAGACATTCATTTTGATGAGGTACAGGAGTGCTTTGACCAAATACTAGAAGAAGTTAACAATAACGGACATACTTACTAAACCACTAGATATTTATATTTGATGGAAAACACAATCAATATAGATTTAGTTAATAGGTTCATGAAAGATTTCTGGCCTAAACATAGTCGTCAGTTATATAGTCAGCTATATAATACCTACCATCCCTCAGCATATTCAGAAAGTTTTGCCTCATCACCCGACAATTCCTTTGGGGATGCTTTGGATATTGTCACGAATGCAGTTCATGAAGGAAAAAAATTAGGACTATTAGATTCTAGTGTGGGTTGGTCAGAATATATAAATTACGATGCCCTAGAATTAGATTATGATGGGGGTACAGACTACACACATTCAGGAATTGATGATAGTGGATTACCAACACTAAACAACCAATTAGAAATAATCGATAATACAAATTTAGATTGGATTCACGCCATTCTACTATTTGATAGATTATATGATATAGTAGAAGAATTTAGGTGTTATTGTGGTGAAAACGGTATAGACCCTAATTGTGAAGGAAAATGTATGGACGAATTTCCACCATACGAAGCTAATCAGCCTGGAGAATTAAAACAAGATTACTACACCCTTTTTAATTTTATGAAAGAACTAGAAAAAGTTGGAGTTCCAGTAAGTAAAATTATAGAACCATATAAACTAACACCGATTAAATTAACTGATACTGGTACTTCTGATTACAACGAAGAAGGAGAACCTAGAATCCAAAACCCAATAGGTGACTGGGAAAATATGATGGACGCAGAAGAAATAGCTATGGATGTACCAGATAGAGTAAATGAACAATATCCAGAACAGGAACCAACAAAATCACTATTCCAAAAAACATTAGGGGACATGGGAATCCAATTGCAATTTGTAGGTACGTTTGGGTTTGGTATTAGTGGTATGTTTGGTATGGTAAAAGATGTGTTAGAAGGGCAATACCCATCACTAAGTGAAGGAGAAATAATTTTAATATTTTTATCAGCGTTATCGTACTTAAGTATTAACACCATAAAAGATATCCAAAGACTAAGAGAAGAAGTTAAGGGTAAAGGTTTAGATGGGTACGTAAATAAAACAGTTGAGTTGTTAAAAGATTTTGAAAACATATCTTTAAAAATTCTAGAAAAAGCCGGATTTACAATGTCATCCCTATCCGAATTATTGGGGTACACATTCCTATTAGTTCCGATACTAGACATTACTAATAGGATAATAGGTGAGGTTGGATTTGATATGGGAGCCATATCATCTTACCTAAAAGGTGCTTTAGTATCCGTTGGTATATTCTACATTAAAAATCTATTTAACTCCCTAGTACTAAGATTAAAAAAATTAAGAACTGATAAGATTTTAGATAATGGAGAGAGTGAAGAGGATGATGAAATGTTAGAAGAAGGCATGTGGGTAGGTAAGGCATTAAGTAAAAGATTTAAAAGTAGTAGGGTAATCACTGAAGAAAAAATAGGTAAGTTAAGTTTGATGGATAAAACTAAAGATAACAAAAATCTTAGATGGTTGGTGGAACAAGAAAATAAAATAAATTGGTTAAACATACCAATAACTAAGTCTCTAGAAAATGTAGAGATAAAAAACCTAAACACATATCAATCTATTATAGAAGTCAATATAAAAAATAATAGATTAGTTAAAGAAGATAAATTACACGAAGAAGTGTACATGGCAAGAATAGCAGAAAAAGCAACTACTGATTTGGTTAAAGAAATTTTTGATATAGTAAAGATTTTTGATGGGGGAAAAGAAATGTTTATGTTACCAGATTACTATACTGATGTAGATGGTGATGAATATGAGTACGGAGAATTAAAATTTAATTTGGAATTAAACATTGTAGAAAATCCAGATGAAGATAATTTTACAATAGACGCATACATGGGTGGAGAATTCAACGACACAATATATGTGGACATATCCCTATCTCCTAATTTTAATAAAAAATATTATGAAAGTTTATATGTGGTATTGTCGGAGTACATAAGACATGAAATAGAACACATACTACAAGAAATAGACCCAGAAAGGCCAAATTTACCAGATGAAGACCTAACACAAAAAAGTTTAAATCTAACACCATTTGAATATTATAACCAAGATTATGAAGTGGATGCTCAAAAGGCTGGATTTGAAAGAAGAGCTAAAATGGAAGATAAGTCAGTAGAAGAGGTGGTTAAAGATTATTTAGAATATAGACAACATATAGATAAATTATCACCTAATGAAAAACAAGGACTAATTAGTAAATTAACAAATTAATCTAAATTATCAAAGTACTGTTGGCGGTATCTAGCTTTTTGTAATTGTAATCTTTTTCTTTGAGATTTTTTGGTGTAATGTTTTCCGTCACGTAACTTAAAAATTTGTTTAGTCAATTTAATTTTTCGTCGCATTACTTTTAAAGCACGGTCTACATTTCCTTTTTTTACCTCTACTAGTAACATATATTAACTTTCACACTTAATAAATATCACTTTAACCCAATAATTTCATCTATTATACCGTAATCCAAAGCCTCTTTAGCGGTTAACCATTTATCTCTAGCAGAATCCTCCATAACCTTTTTAGGGTCTTTATCACAGTACTCACCTAATAACTCAAATAAAATATCATTTGTTTTTTCCCATTCTGTCATACTAATTCTAGCATCTTGTATATTACCTACCGCACCACCAGAACTTTGATGTAACATAGTTTTACTAAATCTTAGTGAAGACCTCTTACCTTTTGTACCAGCTCCTAATAGTATTGAACCCATACTAGCAGCCATCCCGGTATTAACTGTAGCGATATCACATTTAATGTAATCCATAACGTCCACTATACCTAACCCAGATTTTACACTACCACCAGGAGTATCAACATGTAATGTAATGTCTTCCACCCCAATAGAATCTAAAAACATTAATTGAGCCTGTACAATTGTACTCATTCTATCATTTACTGGTCCAGCACACCATATAATTCTTTCCATCATTAATCTATCAAACACACTCATAGATACAGCTCTCATTTCTCTTTCTTCTATAACCATAGGGGTCATAGAGTTTTTGTAGTTATAAAGTGTGGAATGGTCGACTCCAAAGTCACTCTTAACATATTTTTCAAATTCATTCATAAGTTTATTTTTTATATTTAAATTTACACATAATACATAGTAATTTCAACTTATCCTATAATTAAGTTATTAAGATTTATTAGGTGTATACATACCAGCATCTTCAGCATTTTTTAACATTTCTACACTAGCTTCTTTCCATAAATCATTTAATAAGGTAACATAATAAAGTATTTTTTCCTCATTGTTTTCTTTATGAGCTTTTTTTAACTTTTTTTTTACGTCATTTAACTTTTCTTGTAGTTCTTCGTTGGTCATATTACTCTATAATAGAAAAACCAGAATTATGGTAAACAGTACTAACACTATGTTTAAGTGCTAAGTCTTCAGAAACCTCAGATTTTTCTTTATTATTCATAGCTACGTGACTTTCTAAAGGACGGCCATTATAATCTACCAAGTTAACCAAATAACAAACTTGGTCTTCTTTGATTCTAAATTTGTGAGTTACTATTTTCATATTCTTTTAATTTGATAAAAAGTTAAGAAAAAGAAAAAGAGGGGTAAACCCTCTTTTAAAAAATATTAACAATGTTATTGTATTATGGTTACCAGGGTAACATAGTCATTCCGATTAGGTTTAGTAATAACTCTAGTAGAATAAAAATAATTAGACAAGGACCCAATTGCCAAGCCCACCATTTCCAACCGGTTAATCCTAGAGCCCATTCACGTAAGGATGATTTCATAGACCATTGATATAGTCCAGATTTCCACCCTATCTTTTCAGCCCACCAGTTAGGGTCTACAATGTTCTTTAAACCTTTTAGAAGTTTAATCACACTATATCTTTGGAACTAAGTAAGGTATATGAAAATGAATTACCATGAATATCTTTAGCTCTCTCACATATAGCCATAAATTTTTTCCAATCATCGTTACTTGAAATTACTTGACATCCAGCAGACCACTTATCTACGTAGGTTGAAGTTTTACCCTCTCTAGAAGTAGCCCTGTGAATATTAATACCGAATAAACCCTCATCTACTTTTGCTTCGTTTCTGTCGTATTTGTTATCGTTATTATTGTCTCTATAAACTGTTACTGGTTTTTTTTGTCCTAGTGCTGGGTATTTTCCTGCGTGTAACCTAATTTTATGTGACCCTCTATATTGACCCTCTTTTAAAATAGCACAACCTTTTTCTTTTACTATTGGGTCATTCATATAATCATCCCCAGGGTCAGTTGTAGCTTCAAAACAGAAAAACTTCCACTCACCATTCTTTTTGTATGACACCGTAACACAGTCATCAAATCTATTAGTGACTCTATCACCAGTCTCAGCATTTCTAACACCTACAATGTTAACATCATAACCTTTATTGTTTGAATCATCAAACCACTTGTAACCCTTTTCTTTTACGGCAGTTTCAATCTGCTCTCTAGTGTAACAATTTTTTCCCATCTTTTTTTTAGTTTTTATTTTATTTTATTTTATGTTAGTTGAAATACTTCTCCGGTTATAGTGTTGACAGCAACCCATCCCGTGTTTTCCACAGTAAAGATATAAAGAGCTGGGTAACTTATTGGTCCTAAGGGACTTCTTACCACAACCTCTGACCACTTACCAGTATATTTGGAATCCATCAGTTTAGTTTCCGCTTCCTCTAAAGTCATCTGGAGAGGTAATCTAATAACCACACACTCCAACCAAGGCTCGGATTTTTTAACAACTTTAGTTTTACCGTCACTAGTTACAGATACAGTAACTGAAGGATAAGAATCATTACCTCTATATACTGTATGAATACCTCTAACTCCAGGTAAAGTAGTTGCTATATAAAAATTAGAACCAGGTACTTCTTTTACCACGGCTTTCTTTGAAAGATTTACCATTTCGGTAAATGTTAATTTATCACTTGAACAACAAGTGTCTTTTACTGGTTCGGTTACACCACAGCCAGCAAACGTTAGAGTTATTCCACATACGAATATAACAACTAACCATCTAAGTATTTTTATTTTTATTAAATTCATAATTTTATTTTATAAATAGTTCCATAAAAGGTCTTGGAACAAATCATTCACCTCATCATCATCCCATGGGTAGTCATCAACACTAGGACAAAGAACATCCAGATTAAATTCGTGAAGCATAGGTATAAAATCCTCAGGACTATCAATCTCATGTGCGTGTCTAACTATCATTGCTCTTGCTCTATCGGTTACATCAAAATATTTTACTGGTACTTCTACTTTTGTCCATTTATTTTTACCAGTTTCTTGATTCATTACATCCTTATAGGTGTTTGTCATTCCTTCACCTATTGGTTTCCCTAAAAATTCGTTAAATGCTTTGTAATATGCGGTATAATATTGATTTTGGACAACCTCATTCCATGCGTTACCATAGGCATTCTTTATCCCCATCTCCACCTCTTCTAGTTCAGGTGTATTACCTATAAGAACAGCCAAGTTATATCTATCATCACCTAAAAAACCATTCATCCTATTAAGTGTTAAAAAAACCTTACCTTCTGGTAGTTGGTCTTCCTCTCTCCAACCATCAAATTCCTCCCTCCATGCAGTAACTTCCTCATTTTGGAACTCAGTTCCTATATACCTTACTAGTTTTATGTAATTTTCTTCAGTTAGTAACTCTAATAAGTCCTCTATGTTCATATCTGACTCATAAGGTTCCCACTCCAAATACCCATCACCAAATATTTGTTTTGCGAGCTCCTTACAATCAGCACCACTTCTCGTATAACTCCCACCATCAAAAAATTCAGCTTCTTCACCAGACATTAACTCTAGTATAATCCTACCATCCTCATTTTTACTGATATACCTCATATCTTCCAAGTAAGGGTCAATCACGTATTCATCCATCAAATCATTATCAACCGAACCATTGTTCCAAGCTCTAATTCCTCCTAATGCATTAATGATGTGTTCTAACGCTCTTTCTATGTCCCATTGACTAGATATGTGGTCTAAGAAGTCTCGACCCTTACCCATCTTATCTAATTGAAGGTACATATCGTGTATGTCACCACCAAATAATTTAACAAGAGGCCACAGTGAGTCAAAATCCTCACTTTGAAAAACCTTCTCATACCAAGGAGTAGACTGTTCTAAAATAATATTATGTAGGTTATTAATTAATTTCATTATACCATATAAATATTTGGCAAAAAGAAAGGCACCCAAGTTTCCTAAAGATGCCTATTACTGAGTATTAAAACAAGTTAACGTTTAATACGCTGTTTATTCTTTTTTATATCCATTAACTGTTTAAGTGCATCTTGCACTCTACTTTGGTAGTTTTTTTGTTCTTGTAATGTTTCTCTCCTACTGTCTATATCTTGTTGTGTGTTTGGAACCCCAGATTTAGACAAAGTACTAGCCTGACCACTTTTCTTCTTTTTACAACCACATCCCATATTAATTCATGTATTTGTCAAAGGTACCCGCCTTTACTTCACTAACAAATAATTTAAATTCTTCTTTAGTAAATTCGGTATAACCTTCTTCTTCACCCCCGATAATAATTTTATCACGGTTTAGGTCCATATTTATTGCTGGACATTTACATTTTCCTTTTCCACAAAATGTAATCTCGATTCTTTCCTCATTAAAATTATGAGGTAGTTCTGTATTTAGTAACATAATTTGTTTTTTATTAATTATAGATATATATTCTATAAAATAAATATACCTAAACAATGATATTTATAAATAGAAACATAATTTAATATGCCAACATGTAACGTCTTAGATTTTTCGCTAATAGCAGAATATTATACGGAAAACATTAGTGATGACCAAAACCCAAAGAATGATGCAACCAATCTTTGTTGTTACGAAAGTCTACCAATGTCGTATGATACTTTTGTTGATGGTGTAACAGATTTGTATAATACTTCCTGTGTAAGGGATAGACAATTTTCAGACTATGTAACAAAATTATTTACACAATGTTTATCTGGTAGTACAGGAGGTGTAACTAAAATTATTGCGGGAACAAACGTAACAATATCACCCACATCTGGGGTAGGTGAAGTAACCGTTAACGCAACCGGGGGAGCTACACCTTATTGGTCTGGAAATACTGACGGTACAATATCTAACAGTGGTTTAACATTTAATGTTGGGATAGGTACACAGAACCCAACAGAAAGATTAACCGTTAGTGGTGATACAGGTGCAAACCCAGCAAGAATCCAAACCCTACAAACAAATGAAGCTTTCCTAGTAGTAGTAGATGATTCCGGGATACTATACCAATCAGAAAGGTCAAGTAGACATGCTGCGTTATGGAGTGCAGGTACTTATGACGGTAAAGCAACAATTATTTCTAGTGGGGATTCATCTAATGTGGGGATAGGTACGGAAACCCCAAATGAAATATTAACAGTAGAGGGTAGTATTTCAGCAACAACTAACCTATATTTTCGTATGATAGATGGTGGTACATTTTAAATTAAAAAAACAAAAAGCAAAAAAATATGAGTGAATGTATTACATGGGCAGAAGGTGACATAGTTTGGGAGGCAACAGACTTTACATGGTCAGAAATATGTTTATTGGTTGATATTGTAATACGAAGTGGGGGCTATAGTTCACGTACTAGAAAACTTAGGGATAAAGATGAGAAAACCCAAAAAACATTTATAAAACTTTTATGTAGGATTAAAGGTGAGGAGTATGAAGAGACTAAATATTTTAGACCTGACGTTAGAGTTAGAGCTGGTGATTTTAATTTAATAGAAAAATTCTTGAAAAAGCCTGAAATCAGTATATTTATTAATAAAGAAAAATAAATGTATACACTATATTCCGACAAAAATAATATCTTCGAATGTGACATCCAACTGGAAGGAGCCAGTCTATCTCAAGCTTTTGCTAGAGTAATAGTTGAGGGTGAAAACCTTAATTTAGTATTTAATGGTAATATAAGTAGTGAAGGTAATTGTAGGATTGAAATGCCTAAATTAACTATGTTAAAAGAAGGTGGTGAAATGAAATTAGAGGTAATTGCTGATGACATGTACTTTAATCCTTGGAACTCGGATTTCGAACTTAAAAAATCTAAAAATATCAAGGTTGAAGTTAAACAACCAAAAGATAATATAATTAAAGAAAACAAGGCAAAGGCAAAGGTTAAAGTCAATAACCAAACCAAAGTTATTAAACCAAAAAAACAATCTAAACCTACCATAAAAGAGGCCAAGTTTAGTAAACAAGACCTTAAAAAACTTCTACTAAAGTTAAGGTCGCAAGATTAAGTTCACTTTTGTAGCCAATAAAGTATATTTTAAGCTATGGCGAACTTAGGAAACCTAAAAATAAAAGACACCTACCAGTTAGTACTTCAAACTGATGCCGCTGGTAATCTACAAAAACTAGACGGTTCCACACCAAATCCATTTATTGTTAACGGTAATTTAAGGTACCTTGATGGTTCACAAGCCAATGGCTATGTGTTAATATCAGATGCGGCTGGTAATGCAAGTTGGGGACCAGTTGATACTGGTGATATTTTTATATCCGGAGGTACTATTGAAGATACTGTTGTAAAGTTATTTGCAACAGGTGGTGATATAGTTTCTATTCCTGGGTTAAGTTGGTCAGCAAACACAAATGGGAGTATATCGAACAGCGGATTAACATCAACCAAAATTGGTATAGGAACCGATTCACCAACAAATAAACTCCACGTTAAAGGTAATTCCACAAGTGATAACCCGTTTAGGTTAGAAACAGTACAACCAGGAAGAGGATATGTATTAGTTATAGATGATGATGGTATAGTTTATAAATCTAAAAGTGCAAGTGGAGCTATATCAGCAAGTACTATAGAAGTGACTGGAGACTTAAAAGCAAGTGGAACAATAAATTTTAGTTTAATTGATGGTGGTACATTCTAGAATAAAATAAAAAGATATTTATAATATATGAGTCAAATAATTAAAATAAAAAGTGGTACATCAGGACAACCAGATTCACTAGCTAGAGGAGAATTAGCTATTAATGTTTCTAATGGAGCCTTCTATTATGGTGATGCACAGTCCGCTACAACAGGTACCTGGTTTTTTAGTGGAGCATCAGCAGAAACATTCTCAGCAACAACAACTGTAATAGATACACAATTAAATATTAGTGGTAATACATTCTTTGAAGGAGCTTTATCTGGAACGGGAGCTATAACCACAGTTGGTAGTATTAGTACAGATGGTGATTTAACTGGGGACAATGCGTTAATTCGGGACAACATACGACATGTAGGAGACACAACTACGGGAATATCATTTGGTAATGGTGGAGGTGAAATAGATTTTAGAACAAACAATGGTTCAAGAATAGACCTAACTAATTCTGGTGTAAGATTGGGTGGTGCTAATTCTAGGGTAACCACAATACTAGATGAGGACAATATGGCTTCCGATAGTGATACATCTCTATCAACTCAACAATCCATTAAAGCATATGTAGATTCACAAGTATCAACATCTGATACACTACAAGAAGTAACTGATAATGGAGCGACCACTACAAACGCAATTCAATTAGGTAGTAACTTAGGGATAAGTGGTAATACTTTCTTTGAGGGAGCTTTATCAGGGACTGGTGCTGTAACAGTATTAGGTAATATAACTACAGATGGTGATGTTACAACAGACAATGCTTTAATACGGGATAACATACAACATGTTGGTGACCTAACAAATGAAATATCATTTGCAGCTAACTCACAAGATTTTAGAACAAATAACACTTCAAGACTGGATATAAGTAATTCTGGGGTGAGATTAGGGGGAGCTAACTCCAGGGTAACAACTATTCTTGATGAGGATGCTATGGGTACTAATAGTGACACAGCACTTGCGACTCAACAATCAATCAAAGCATACTCTGATACAAAGTTACCTTTAGCTGGAGGAACTATGTCAGGTTCTGTTGATTTTGGGGATAATGATATTACAAATGTTGACTCATTAGATACTGACAAGTTTTCGATTGCTGGTGGTACAGAAATGACATCCATAAAGGATGAGGATAATATGGCTAGTGATAGTAACGTCGCACTAGCAACACAACAATCTATTAAAGCCTATGTGGATTCACAGGTAGCTACATCTGACACCCTACAGGAGGTTACCGATAATGGAGCTACCACAACAAACGCACTCCAATTTGGGAGTAACTTAGGTATTAGTGGAGATACATTCTTTGAAGGTTCAATGTCGGGTACTGGTAGTGTAACAGTAGGAGGTTTTGTTTCTACAGGTTTGGATGTAAAAGTAGGTACCAATCTACAAGTATCTGACAACATACAACATGTTGGTGATACAACAAATGAAATATCATTTGCAACTAACACACAAGATTTTAGAACAAACAATGGCTCAAGATTAGATATTGATACAGATGGGGTAAGGTTAGGAGGAGCTAACTCTAGGGTAACAACAATTCTAGATGAGGATGCTATGGGTACTAATTCAGCAACAGCTTTAGCCACACAACAATCTATTAAAGCTTACTCTGACACAAAATTACCATTAGCTGGTGGTACAATGTCTGGTTCAATTAATTTAGGTGACAATGATATAACAAACATAGATTCCCTAGACACAGATAAATTCTCAATCGCTAGTGGTACAGAAATGACTTCGATAAAAGACGAAGACAATATGGCATCTGACAGTAATGTTGCTCTCGCGACTCAACAATCGATTAAAGCATATGTCGATAGTCAGGTAGCTACGTCTGATACTTTACAAGAAGTTACAGATAATGGAACAACAACAACAAACGCACTTCAATTTGGTAGTAACTTAGGTATTAGTGGAGATACATTCTTTGAAGGAGCTTTATCTGGTACGGGAGCCATAAGTTCAGTAGGTAACATTAGTACCGATGGTGATGTAACAACAGACAATGCTTTAATAAGAGAAAACATACAACATGTTGGTGATACAACAAATGAAATATCATTTGCGTCAGCGACACAAGATTTCCGTACCAATAATAGTTCAAGATTAGATATTAGTAACTCAGGAGTAAGATTGGGAGGTGCTAATTCTAGAGTAACTACAATATTAGACGAAGACGCTATGGGTACTAATAGTGACACAGCACTTGCGACTCAACAATCCATTAAAGCTTATTCTGATACCAAACTACCATTAGCTGGAGGGACAATGTCAGGTAATGTAGATTTCGGTGATAACGATATAACAAATGTTGATTCTTTTGACGCAGATAAACTTTCAATAGCTGGAGGAACAGAAATGACATCCATAAAGGATGAGGATAATATGGCTAGTGATAGTAATGTAGCACTCGCAACACAACAATCCATTAAAGCTTATGTAGATGGCCAAGTTGGTGGGTCAGATACTTTACAAGAAGTAACTGATAACGGAGCTACCACCACTAACGCCATTCAATTAGGTAGTAACTTAGGTATTAGTGGTAATACTTTCTTTGAGGGAACTTTATCAGGTACTGGAGCTATAACTTCAGTAGGTCAAATTGCTTCCAGTGGTAATATTATTGCAGGTGCTGAAATAAAAGTAGGTACCAATCTACAAGTATCTGACAACATACAACATATTGGTGATACAACAAATGAAATATCATTTGCAACTAACACACAAGATTTTAGAACAAACAATGGCTCAAGATTGGACATTAATGATGATGGGGTAAGATTAGGGGGTGCTAATTCTAGAGTAACCACAATTCTTGATGAGGATGCGATGGGTACTAATTCAGCAACAGCTTTAGCCACACAACAATCTATTAAAGCTTACTCTGACACAAAATTACCATTAGCTGGAGGAGCAATGACAGGTGCGATAACTACAAATTCTACTTTTGATGGAAGAGATGTAGCCGCTGATGGAGTAACAGCAGATGCTGCCTTACCAAGAGCAGGTGGGACTATGTCAGGAAGTATTAATTTAGGTGATAACGACATCACAAACATTGACTCATTAGATACAGACAAATTCTCAATTGCTGGAGGAACGGAAATGACTTCTATCAAAGACGAAGACAATATGGCTAGTGATAGTAATGTTGCTTTAGCCACACAACAATCGATTAAAGCATATGTGGATTCTCAAGTAGCTACATCTGATACTTTACAAGAAGTAACTGATAATGGGGCTACCACAACTAACGCAATACAACTCGGTAGTAATTTAGGTGTAAGTGGTAACACTTTCTATGAAGGAGCTGTATCTGGTACTGGAAGTGTAACAGCTGTAGGTGGTTTTGTTGGTGACTTAACTGGAAACGCATCCACATCAACCAAGATTGCTAGTATTGATAATACTGACATAGTTGTATTAGCAGGAGCACAAACTTTAACTGGGACAAAAACCCTAAATTCTTTTAAGGGTACCGGTTCGGTGACGGTAACTAACATATTAGATGAAGATGCGATGGGTACTAATAGTGATACAGCACTTGCAACACAACAATCAATCAAGGCTTACGCTGACTTGAAATTACCATTAGCTGGAGGAGCAATGACTGGAGCGATAACCACAAATTCAACATTTGATGGAAGAGATGTAGCCGCTGATGGAGTAACAGCAGATGCTGCCTTACCAAGA
>Ga0233413_10000315_pt1 | contig 24077 bp, 27 predicted proteins | sample Na_anoxic_6_MG_FD_189019 | JGI IMG/M metagenome (GOLD analysis project Ga0233413, IMG submission 189019) | Seawater microbial communities from Saanich Inlet, British Columbia, Canada - Na_anoxic_6_MG | ecosystem: Environmental > Aquatic > Marine > Inlet | place: Canada: British Columbia...
GGATTCATAATAAAATTCTCCAAATTATTTCCACATCTAGTGGAAAATTATTATGATAATTTAGGTACATATAGAGCAATGTATACTGACGGTATTAGTGGACTTATTGTTCAAAATACATTGCTAATTGTTTTATTGCTGTTGAATAAACGCTAATCTATTGTTTTCATTGGTCAAATATATATATATATCTTGTTGACTACTCTATATACTTATAAACTATTTCATAATACCTAAGATATTCTTGATATAGATTATTTGTATTGGCTATATTTTTCTCTAATTGAATTATATCATTTTTAAAGGTAGTTTTTTCTGATTTAATATAATCTAAATGTTTTTGGTATTCTTCTATTTTTATGGTATATTCTTCCAGTTTACAACTCGTTTCTTCTAGTATATATTCTATTTGTGTTTGGTCCAATGAATCTAAATACAGTTTTGTTCCAATACTTAGAAATAAATGTGGTGGATAATCTGACATAATATATAATACTCTTTGAAAAAAATATAGTCCCGTTTTAGCCATCCATTTTTTAATCTAACTTATTTATAATCTATTATGTTATCTATTCTACAGAATAAATATCATATAGTTCGATTAGGGGATTTCGCCACGAATGGAAACACAAAATTAATATATGGATTATTTTCGATTCTTCTTTCTTTGGACGATTATATATCACGAAATTCTACGGATTGTTTTCTAATATTATTAGGATCAACAACTATATGGACATTTGTTGAATTATATTTACATATTACTCTGACCCGTGTTATTAAGCCAATGTATATTGTATTAAGGAATGAAACATATCATTTACCCCAAACGATGGGAATCATATTACAGGGTTTACAAGAAGGAGGAGTCATTACCACAGTAGGATTATATTTCGGTGATCGTTTATATGAGATGAAATATATTATACTTCTTCACGCATTTATTTTATACATCGTTGTAAATATTTGTATGAAAAAAAACATAGTAAAAGCATCCAAAAGACAAGTAAATACATCTAGTTCTCTTATGTTTATAAGCACAGTTACAATATATGATATTGAATCTCTTTATCAAAATCCTCAACACCTTCAACGACAACTATCTATGTTTTTTGTTATGATATATATTTGTTCTATTTGGACTTTCTTTACATGGTATAAAGGGTTTAGAACAATCGAAGTTCATATTAAAAATCCTACCTATAGCCCTCTCATAAATATTAAATCAAATACTGTTCCTACTGTTCCCGAATATTCTGTAAAACCAGTTACTAATTTGGATACATTTTATATACTTGCTTATGATGTCATTTTTGAAATTGGTATGGCCTATATATTGTTCTACAATCTGTTTTTGGTATAAATTAAGAAAATATTAAGAAAATATTAAGAAAATATTAAGAAAAATTGATTTCATTAATATTTTATGTTATATTAATAAAAATAAAAGATGAAAAATAATAGAGATTTCAATATATATACAGATTGTGATAGATGTTTCTATGACCCACGGTCTCATTCATTTCATAAATTGCATGAAAATAATACAGAATTATACTATTATACATGTCCAGCAAAGGCAAGACATTATTATGATGCTGATGGAATCTATAAACATATGTTTATTGAAATGAAAGATATACAAAAAAAATGGGTATGGATAATTGATGGGGATGATTATGGTATAAAACATTTAAGGTATCCTAGTGTTGGAAAGAAAATAGTAGAACTGTTAGATAGTTGTTTAAGTGATAATTTAATTCAAATTATTATTATTAATGAAACTACATGTTTAAAATTGGCACTGAAATATTTATGGAAATCCATTCCAACGAATATTAGAAAATTAATTCTATTTGATAGAACAAAAAGTTTCGCTGAATTATTAAAAATAGATGAAAAACTGTCATTACTTGAATACAATATTACATATTAATGATATTTTGTAAAAAAATTGATTATAAAATAAAATTGATTCTAATTTTCATTTATTTATAATCAATAAAAATACAACTATAACGAACATGAATACAGATACAGTCAGGAAACAGGGTTTTATTGAAAAGAATGAACAACAAAAATTGTTCATTTGGTTATATACTACTTTTGATTTACCAAAACGAGTGTATGAAATTCAAGATATGTTAAATTTATTTAACAAATTAGACTTTTCAATCAATGACCAAGAAAATAACCAGAAAATAATATATATCGAGCTAATGTTAAAACAAGCAAACGAAGCCATTTTACAATCACTTGAAACAATTGAAGAAAAAAAACAGACAAAATAGATTTTGTTACATTTACATATTTTTTACCGTGGTATTTTTTACGGTTGTATTTTTAAATTTTGAATTTCTTCATACATATCTATAACCACTTTGGATAATAATAATTCATAATCCGTTTTACAAATATTTGTGGGTACTAAGGCATCACGCCTATTTGGGTGTCTTTTGTCGAATAATCGTTGATACATTATTTGTTGTTCTTCACTACAATTACAAGGCTGACCTATACATTTATTTTCCAAAAATTTGAATAAATTATAATCTTCCATTTCGGTTTTAATTATATTAACATATTCTTTCATTTGTGAATTCTTTTCATCGTGTTCTTGTTTCACCTGGCTCAAATGTTCTATTTGTAATAAATGTTCTTTAATCCTCTCATTTACAAGTTCCATAATATATACACTCTTGATATTTAAAATAGTTACTACTTTAAGTTGTTTTTAATACATTCAAATTTAGGTTTTTCATACCTAATGTATATGTATTATATATATGTACTATTTAGGTTTTGTATTTTTATTTTTTAATTGTTTATCTTTGTATAATTCCCAGAATATTCCTAGCCAAGTTCATATTGCTTTGGCTGGTAAGAATGAATATGGAATCGCCAACACAATGTCTATATCCTGGTCTACTGTAAATGATACTCAAACACATTTAGTTAAATATGGGAATTATCCAGGAATATATACAGCTATTTCCAATGGATATTCACAACAATACTATGAAACATATCATCATCACACTACTTTATCTTCAACTATCCAACCAAATACACAATACTATTATATTGTTGGGGATGAAATAAATGGATTTTCCAAAGAATTTACTTTTACATCTCCATCTAATAAAGTCAATCATAATAAACCAGTTTCCTTTTTAATTTATGGTGATTTAGGTGTATGGCATAGTGAAGACACGTTAGCCTATATAAATAAAACAGTCAATACTGAAAATATCGATTTAATAATTCACTCCGGAGATATTGGATATGCCGATGATTCATTTTTACATTTGGGTTGTATTACTCGTTTTTGTTATGAATCTACCTATGATACATATATGGATAGTATCGAATCATGGGCTAGTAAAATACCTTATATGACTGCTCCTGGTAATCATGAAGCCGATTGTCATGATATATCTTGTTTAATAGATTCGGAAAGAAGAGAAAAATTATCTAATTTCACCGCATATAATACACGATTTAGTATGCCATCGGAGGAATGTGGATCATACGCACTAAATATGCATTATTCATTTAATTATAATAACATACATTTTATCGCCATTGATAGTGAAACGGGATATCCCAATGCGCCATTAGAACATAGATATTTTCTACCTTGTGGTGGATTTCAAGAACAATTAAATTGGTTAGAAGACGATTTAATTACCGCAAATATAAATAGGGAAGAACAGCCGTGGATTTTTGTATATGGACATAGACCCATATATCAAGGTAATAATATAAATATACATTTACAAACAGCAATGGAAGAATTATTTTATAAATATAATGTTGATATTTATTTTACAGGTCATATTCATTCTTATGAACGAACCTGGCCTACATTTCAAGGTAATGTATTATCTACCAATCCTGATACAGCTTATATTAATCCTTTATCTACTATATATTTAATAATCGGAGGAGCGGGAAATGATGAAATGGAAGATGCGACTATTCCTGAATTAAATGGAATGGATGATCCTGATGAGTCATTATCATATAAAAAACACTCAAATGACGATTATGGACCTTGGTCTGCGAGTGTCGATTTACATCATTTTGGTATAGGGAAAGTGACTGTTATTAACGCAACAACATTGAGATTTGATTATATACAAACTTCTATTGAACAGATATATGATTCCATTATCATTCAAAAAAATTGAACTGGTTTTATTTATTTCATCTTTCTATTCTATATTATTAATTCTATTTAGATTCCACTTTCTTAGGCTCAACAATTAAATAATATTGTTCGGAAATATAAGGTAATATATTTATTTTCCAGCATTTTTTTCCAATATATGCCTCTTCGATTATCAAATTTTCGATTGAGTTACCATCGCTAGATTTAATATAAATACCTATTTGTTCTTTGGTTATTTTATACTGTTCTTCTCCATCTCCTTCTACTTCTCCGATACAACATTTTGGTTCAAAATAATGAACACCGTCATTGATAATTTCCTGGTCTACAATATATTTATATTTTGATTGGATATGTTGTTCATTTGTTCCATAATAACGTTTTTGTTGGAAAAAAACAGATGTATGTGATTTTAGATTTTTTATTTTTATGCGAAAATAATATTTCCCATCATATAACCCAATCGGTAAATCAGTAGTTCCTCTATACATGTACATATTACCATTTTCAATAGAAGGAATATTTATTTCCCATATTTCTTTTCCTTCATGTTCTACTTTTTTTCCGTAATTATATTTATTCCAATGATCATTAGGTATACCAGAATTTATACTGTTTCCGTTTTCCCATATTTCCCATAGAGTTTTTTGTGGATTATATTTATTTAAAAAATCATGAGAAGCAATAGAAAAAATAAAATTTTGATGTATTTTATATGTTAACGAACATAATCCAAATAATACTATACCGGAAATTCCAAAAGTTTCAAAAGCACTATCAAAAGACATTATTAATATGTTAGAATAAATATATTTAAATAGTTATACATTTTTTATTTCTTTCACCCATTTATTCTCTATATTTTATAAATGTATAATATATAGAATGGATTTTTTGAAATTTGATAATGATGGTAACGATTATTATATTTTAGAAAAAGGGACAGATATTTATAGAGCAGATGATAATAATATTGATATATCTAATTATAAACCTCGTTTTTTTGTTTTACACAAAAAATATACAACAGTATATGGCAAAATAATTTACGAATTTCAAGTAAAAGAAGATTTAAAATTATTGGCTATAGACAAAAATATTACTTCTTTTTATAACAATGCTCCTGAAAATATAAAGGCAATTTTAAGAGAGAATTACGGTTACAATTCTGATTCAAAAAATCGATTATCTGAATCAAAACAAGATAATGCTCTTTTAGATTATATTTGTAGGTCAACTGAATATAATGGTTATGCCGCAGATAAAATGAATACACAATTCTCACATTTTGATCCTGAAATAACTATTTGTGATCCAAATATAAATTTAACACAAGCTAAAGATATTTCTGGTTTATCAGATGAAAAAAAACAAGATATTCATAGAGAGGCAAATCTTATAAGAATAGAGAAGGAAAGAAAAGAAGAAATAAAAGAAGAAAGAAAAAAGAGAAGACCACCTACTAAGTCTATTTCTAATAATCTGTTTTCTAGTAATCTTTTTGGTGATTCTGATGATGAGGATGAAAATGTAAAAATGCCAGGAAAAAAGTTATTTGGTGGAAAAAGGAAATCTAAGAAATCCAAGAAATCCAAGAAATCCAAGAAATCCAGGAAATCCAAGAAATCCAAGAAATCCAAGAAATCCAAGAAATCAAAGAAATCAAAGAAATCAAAGAAATCCACTAAGAATATGTAAATAAAAAATATTGAATTCCATTTTTTATTTATGATTATTTGAAACGCGTTATTTGTTTAAAATAAGTATTATAGATTAGTAAATAATAATTTATTAGTATATATGGAACAAGTAGTAGAATTTAGTCATAATTTTTGTGAATCACGATTAACAAATTATACTCCACCAGAAATATATAATGCTTATTCATCATTAATAATAACAGTTTTTCCATTATTATTTGGCTTTCCGAAAAATTCAGCCTTTTATAATTTTGCCTGTATGTTGGCATTTAATGGATGTGCTAGTTTTTATTATCATTATTATTTAAATTGGATTGGTAAACAGGCAGATGAAATGTCAATGATATTAGCTATATATTATGGTATATGGGGATTATTAAAAATGTATTTTATGAATGATAAAGAATTATTAAATTGGTATAACGGATGGAATAGTATATTTATGATATTATTTTTGGTTTTTAATACAATTTCAAAATATGATTTTTTATTTCCCCTTTTATTTACAGCATATATAAGTGTTGCCTTGAATTTAATTTATCAAGTTTCAAAAAAATATCATTATCCTTATAAACACTATTTAGTTATTTCCCTGGTAGGCTCAAACTGCTGGGTAGTATCAGAAGTATATTGTAATGAATATACCCAATATGGGCATGTTATATGGCATTGTTTATTTCCATTAGGATTTTATCAATTAATTTTACATTATGATGAACAATTTACAAATTTAAAAAAACTCAATTAAATAATTAAGTTTGGTTTAAGTTGTATTTTCTGTTTGAGTTGTATTGGATTTGTTTTTGAATAAAATTCTTATATAAGTTCGAAATATTCTATCAAAACAATCCGTTTTATCAATCTCACTGAAATATTTACATATACAATATCTTTTATTACATACTCCATTATGGATACATATATCTGCCAACAATATATGGTATTTTTTACTATGATATAATCTTTTAATCGCCATTAACCATAGATGTCTTTTTTCTAGAATCGGTCTTTGAACCATAGGAATCCAAGGTTCAATCAAATATTTATATGATATATGATTCATTTATATTATATAAATATTTATATTTGTATATACCTACAGTTGTTCTAGAGGTGATATTTTTGTATTTCTTTGGCAATCGCTTGAGACAATCCACAAGGCACCGCATTTCCTAATTGAACTAATATTTTTGTTTTTTTCCCTTTAAATTTAAAACTATCAGGAAAGCTCTGAAGTCTGGCCAATTCTCTAGGTGTCATTACCCGATTTTTTTCGTAATGAACAAATACTCCTCCATGATTCTCTTTTACTGTATTCGAAGGCTCATCTGGAATACATCTATAAAACGATTCAGTATATTTTGGATTCACACTCTTTCCTATGGGAGTGTTTTTAATTTTATCAATAAAATCTGGATTATGGGCTGTATATATATGTTGAAGTGTCTCGTAATCTTCGTCTTTGTCTTTTAAATCATCGATTGCTTCTCGAACACTTGTCCATTTTTTCTTACCATTATTTCCTTCTTTATTATGTGTAATATCAGGGAAGGTTATTTGTTGTTTGATATCTTTTCTTACCCCAATAAAGATGACTCTTTCTCGCTTTTGAGGCACTCCATAATCTGCCGCATTCATTAATTTCATTTCTACATTATATCCTATCTCTTCAAATGTATTTTTTATTATATCTGTTACTTTCATCCTAAATATATGAATATCCTTTCCAATTTTTTTTAATTTACTATTTACATCTTTCAAAGAAGTTTTCGTGTCTTTCACTAATTCATCATATCCTTCCATATTTTCTTCGGTTTTTGATGATAATATTTTGTTTTTTGCTATGATATTGATTTTTTCTGCTTCTAATTCGTAGTATTTATCGGCTGTTTTTTTTTCCTTTTTTGTTAATTTTGGTTTGTCATGTAACATGGTTAATATTCCTTTTACATTTTCCAAAATAAATACCTTTGGTTGTAAAGTTTTTACGACTTCAATATATTCTTTAAATAGTTGACCTCTTGGGTCTCGTGAATCACGATGTCCTGACATTGAATATGCCACACAAGGAGGACCGCCTAATATAATATCACATGGATTGTCTTTGAAATTACTATAAATATTTGTTTTAATAGATTGTTGGGTTATATCTCCCACAATTACATTTGTATTCGTAAAATTTTCCTTGTATGTTTCGGCAATAGATGAATCTAATTCATTACAAGCGATTATATTATATCCTTCTTGATGGAAACCATACCCTAATCCACCACATCCAGCAAATAATTCAAAACAATTCATATTATTAATTAATATATTCTTATTTTTAAATAATATATTCTTATTCTTATTCTTATTCTTATTTTTAAATCCTGGGTGTAATCCATTTAAATATGTTATTATAACTAATGTATATGAATCATATCAAGGTTTCATCCACATTATCGGTATCTAGAAAAAATAAATTAAATTGTGAAGAAATGGCCGAATTTCTTGAAACAGAAGGTATTATCTCTCTCGTTCGCTCCAATATTTCAACACAACCTAATAAAGAATATGGTTGTCAATTAACTCAATCTATTACATCTAAGAATGATATTACACATATTTGGGATAAAATTAAAAATAGATATAATTTCACCTGTGGTCATATTAGCGTAGGAAATAATTTTGACGGATGTATATTAGATTACTTGGAACCTACCAAATGTACTACGAATTGTATTACGAATTCTAGTTCGAATTAGTTCCTTTTTTTTAGTTCCTTTTTTTAAGTGAATTAAAATAAAAAATTGAATTTCTTAATTATATAAAAACAAATCTCATAATATAATTAAGATGAATAAAACGACAAAAGCTATCAGTCTATTTTCAGGTATGGGAGGTGACTCCTTAGGCATTCAAAATGCGGGATTAAATATTGTTGCGTTTAATGAATTTGATAAACACGCTATTGAAAGTCATAAATTAAATTTTCCTGATTCTATTCTTATTTCCGATCCTTCACAAAAGAAAGTTAAAGACCAAACTAATATTCAATTAATTCCTGATACAGCATTTAGTGCCTACAAGGATGTAGTGGATTTAATATTCGCGGGACATCCTTGTTTTATTGCTGGAACCAAAGTTCTTACCAAATCGGGATATAAAAATATTGAAGAAGTAGTATTAGAAGACAAATTACTAACCCATACAGGAATATTTCAAAATATTATTAATTTACAAAGAAAAACATATACTGGAGTTCTATTTCATTTAAATATTAAATATCATCCCGAAGATATTGTATGTACAGAGGAACATCCGTTTTATGTTCGCGAAAAAGTAAAAAAATGGAATCCGTCGATGAAAAAATATGATATTTCATACAATCTACCGTTATGGAAGTCAGCAAAGGAATTAACAATGAAAGACCATTTCGGAATGGTTATTAATTCTAATAAAACAATCCCCGAATTTTCATTTGATAAAACGATTAATCAATATCGAACAGATAAAAAAAAATTTATACTTGATAATCCGGAATATTGGTTTATGATGGGATATTTTGTTGGTGATGGATGGATTCAAGATACAGTTAAATCAACTGGTAAATCTTGTCATATAATTAGATTTGCTATTAATAATAAAGATGAAGACGATATTATAGATAGAATTAGTAGGATTCTTCCTATAACTGATAAACAATGTGATTCAGGTAAATGTAAAAAATTTGGATGTAATGATTTTATTTGGTTTAATATTTTAAAAAAATTTGGTAAATACGCTCATGGTAAATTAATACCAGAATGGGTTCAAGACGCGCCTGTTGAATTTGTTGAACAATTTGTTGAGGGTTATAAAAGAGCCGATGGGTGTATTAAAAAGAGTGGTGCCACTAGTTTTACCACTGTGTCTTATGACTTAGCATTTGGACTACAACGACTTTATTTAAAACTCGGGTATATCTTTGGAATCGAAAAAACAATTAGACCAAAAACAACGGTTATAGAAGGTAGAACGGTTAATCAAAGAGATACTTATTGTGTTAGAGGATATGAAAAAGAATTGTTAAGAAAACAATCTTCTTTTATAGAAAATGGATATGTTTGGTATCCTCCATTTAAAATAGGAAAGAAAGAAATTGAAAATATTCCCGTTTATAATTTTGAAGTAGAGAATGATAACAGTTATATTGTAGAAAATATCATAGCGCACAATTGCCAAGGGTTTTCAAATGGGGGCAAAAAATTACCTGACGACCCTCGTAACACATTATTTCGCGAATTTGCTAGAACTGCTGAATTAATTAAACCGAAATACATTATTGGGGAAAATGTCGATGGACTTCTTAATAGAAAAACAGCCACTGGAGAAAATTATATTGATGTGATTGTCGCCGAATTTGAAAAAAATGGATATAATGTCACCTACCAAGTGTGTCATACAGTGAAATATGGTATTCCTCAACTTAGGAAACGACTTGTCTATGTTGGGATTCGTAAAGATTTAAATAAAACATTTGTGTTTCCAGAACCTTTAAATAATGGAAAAACGGATTTACCTGGTCTTCAAGATATTATTCAATTCAGTATGGAAGGAGCCATCAAAATAGAACCGGATGACTTTGATATGACTACTATTCCACCAGAATGTATTCTTACTGATATGAATAATGATGCGGGTGAAGATACGGCTAATATTCATCCCTACTTGCGCTTAAAATCAAAGACTAGAAATGAAACATATGCGGGTAAAGTCCATGAAAATATGCTTTCCTTTTCGAAGCGTGATTCACCTATTCATTGTGAGATTATCGATATTCGAAAACCGAGTAAAACCATTATATGTACATATGACCATCAACCACGACTCTTTGTTCCCCTCCAAAATAAAAATGGTTATTATATTCGCTGTATTTTACCTGATGAATTGAAACAAATACAAGGATTTCCGGCTGATTTTCAGATATTTGGATCAAAGAAAGAAAAAATAAAACAAATTGGTAATGCTGTTCCTCCACCTCTTATTACACAAATAGTTAAAAAAATCGTTAATTAATTTTACATTTATAAGTATTTATTTTTATTTATTTTTCATATATGTTTCCATATATTTTTCTATATATATTTCCATTTTTTTTTCCTTTTCTTTTTCAATCTCTGTTTCACATGGTCGTGACCCTCCAGTTACACATGAGTAACAGTTATTACATCCTATTCCTTCCTCCTCATCTGCCGATGGCTCATTATTTCCATCCTCATCCCCCTCTGCCGATGGCTTATCCTTTGCCTCATCCTTTGCCTCCTCCTTCTCTGGTTCCTTTACTTCATCTATTACTACTGCTTCCGGTTTTAAGAATCTAGTTATATTTGCCTTGAATGTAGGTCTGGGATAAACTTCCATAATTCCGGCCAACAATTTCTTAGATGGTCCTCGCGCATACTTGTCCTTTAAGGCGGTAATATCTTTGATATACTCCTCTAACCAAGGGGAATCCTTGATAAACTCTTCTCCATTAATGTATAAAAGTTTCGCAGGGATATTATTCTCGGTTTTTCTCTTGTATTCTTTCCCAGTAAAGAATATGATATACCAAATATCCTTACTTGGACAAGTATCATTGAAATAGACTGTTGGATTGTCCGTCTTCTTGATCTCGATATTTAAACCAATACCTCCGACATTGCGAAAGTCTTTTGATTGCTGACTTCCAGCCTCTTCAAAAGTCAGTTCCATACTAGTCAATATCTCACGAATCTTTTCAATTACTACACGCTCACTTACCTGTGTATTCCCTTTTTCAGTCTTGGTGGACTTGATAAAATCTTCCCCTACTCGACTATCGAGTTCTTGGGTAATGCGGTTAAATAATGTTTGGTGTTGAGAATTCATTCTTCTTCACTGTTTTTTAATGTTGAAATACTATTTTTAACAAAAAAGACTTCAATTTTTTATTTTTGCCTGTTTTTTGACTATTTTTTTGAATTTTTTTGAATTTTTTTGACTGTTTTTTTTAAATTGTAATACTATATTATAAGTAATGTGGGGACTATGTCAGTACAAAGATATGTTTGGAAAGGTTGGTCAAGGAATTCATTCTTATAGAATATTTAACATAGCCATTGTAGATGTATTATTAACCATATTAGGTGCTTTTATTATTCATTTATTTCTTCCAAAGTATAATTATTTTTTAATTTTATTATTATTATTTATTTTAGGCATTATTTTACACCGCCTATTTTGTGTTAGAACACCTATTGATAAATTCTTGTTTAAATCAGAATAATGGGTGGTAGGAGTGGTCTTAAGTGAGTATTAGTGCCTTTTTTTTAGTTCCTTTTTTTAAGTGGTTTTAAAGTGGTTTATGTATAGATTTCCCTCTCCATATCCATACAATCCTTATTAATTTCATCTACTATTTCCACTTCAATATTTTCGGGGATATTCTCTCTATCAATATATTCTACTACATCATTTACTATATGTAATTTTAATTTGAAATCTTTATTATCTATAATACATTTTCCAGTCCATCTTTCGAGTGGTAAAATTTCATTTAATGAACTGATTCTTCCTTTTACACCTTGATATTTCTTTTCTCTCTTACCAGGTTTTCCAGATGGACATTTCATACGCCATTCGCAAGATAACGCATTTATATGATCGGGAAATCCTGATAGCATGGCGCATATTTCCCACGCTCCGCCTTTTCCATGCGTAGCCTTTGCACCCCCCTTAATTTCCTCATTATGCTGTCTTAATCTTCTTACTGGATTATTCGTTGAACCATTATAAGTATTATGTTTGAATTGTTCTAATTTATTTCTTAAAATATAACAATACCACATTTATTATTATATTTTTATTTTATTTTCTCTCTTCTAACACAAATCACCTATTTTCATCCAAATATTACTATTTAATAATCCAGTAATTGATGTTCTCTATGTGAAAATTCACAATGTCCAAAATAATTATCATTGTATAATGGTATTATATCAATAAAATAAATTACAATTTCGTTATTACAAATAGCAACAATATGTCCAATATATAATACATTAATTGCCATATTGAAAAATATATGAACTATCGCATGTGAATATACCGAATACCAATATTCTTTTTTATAGAAATAATCCCAACTAATAAAATAGCAAATTATTCCTAATGATGTGAATGTATAAAATAATATACTATTTTCAGAACCATATGCTCTCACACAATGATATAAAATCATAAAATTCGCAATAATCATATCTGTATTTCTTTTCCAGTTATATTCAGGTTTAGACCAATATAGGAGAGATGTGAATTGAACCATAATTGCTAATAAAGACATATCATAATACCCATGATAAAAACTATTGAATATTGATAATAAAAACATCAATGATATTTTACATATAAAATAATATTGTTCTGGTTCGGGTAATAAAATACATGTATTTGTATGTAATTGTAACGACGTATTATCAGTTTCCATTAATCTTGTTAATTATTATAAACCATTATTTTTATATTTATTTTTATAATAATCATTCCGGCAACATATAACTCTCTTTTTCTCTCTTCAAAACTCTTTTATAGACCTAAAAGTTTGGCTAACATAGATTTTCTCTTTTGAGGTTTTGATTGACGATGACCTCTTCGGTGATATTTTTTATCTCCTTTATGAGTAACAAAATCTTTTCTTCCTTTTCTAGTCTTTGAAGCAGAGCCTTTTTTATAATGTTTCTTTGATTTTCTAGCTCTTCTAGTTTTTCTTCTCTTTCCACCAACCATCTCATCTCCCTTAGGATTATATTTACTTGTTTTAACAGTAACAGGAACAGGAGAAACGGTAACAGGACTGCGACTTCTACCTTCTTCCATTAAATGTTGTTCAGTTTTATGAGGTCCAAATCCGTCTTCAACGTGGAATGTTTTATCAACATCATCACCACCCTTTCTAGAACGAGAACGACCCTTTCCTTTTGAACGATTTACTCTTTTAGTATAACCCATACTTATATATATTACCTAAATACTAAAAATATATAAATTATGTTATGTTCCTATTTTTACGAGTTTTTTTCTTGTTCTTTTCTATTTTTTTGTTCTTTTCTTGTTTTTTCTATTTTTACGAGTTCCTTTCATATTTTTTTCTCCAACAACATATACTCTATTTTTTCTCTTTTTAGTTAAAGTTATTTTTTTTCCTCTTCCTCCACCACCTAAATCCGGATTTTTCATATTCCAAAATATCCTATACATTGTATCTCCATTAACGTTACTACCAAGATCAACGTTAATGTCCTTTAAAAGGTGTTCTATATCAAGATACTTAATATTTGATTCTTTGTTAAAATTCTCCATTAAAAGATATAATATATCCATCCCATTACTATTTTCAGCTATATTACACTCTAATTCTACATAATGTCCAGGATTAATATTCATAAAATATATTTGTGGAAATTCGGTATTATTATCTCCTATACCTAGATCATCTATCTTATCACCACCCAAATGACTACTATATCGTCCAAACGACCCATTCTCTTGTCTAAATAACAAATAATTATAATTACGATTCTGCTGATTAAAGCATTCTCTATATTTACAAAAATATATTCGATTTACTTTACTCGGAAAATCATAAAACCCAAATTTGTAAAAAAACCGTAAAATATTTAACCTTATCAGTATATTATCATTTTGTTCTTCGTCACTCATTTGTAGAGGATATCTGTCACCCCTATCTCTTATTAATGTTATGTTTTCAATCATTGTTAATAAAGGTCTCTTGTATTCTGCTCCAGTTTCATCTGTTTCATCTTTTTCTAATGTCCTCTGTAATTTATCTATTAATTCATTCCATTTTGTTGTTTGTTCTTCTTGTTTATGTCTCTCTACTTCATGTCTCTCTGCTTCCTGTTGTAATAAATTGTTTTCTGCTACCGCTAATTGCCGTTGTTTTTCAAATGAATCCATCATAACAAACCCTCCTAGAGGGTTATAATTAACAATATTTTGTTCATTTTTTACCATATTCTGATGTGCTTCAAACCATCCAGATTGGATTAATTCGTCTCTTAACCAAGCATTTGCCCTTAAAATCTGATTTATTTGACGGATCGCCCTATTGTAATAAAAAGGGGGAATATCTTCACCCTCGTTGTCATTTATCGACTCGTTGTCATTTAACGACCCAAACAATATATAAAAATCAGCACGCGTTTGATTTATTTCTATCTGCTCATTTCTTTGCATTGCTTCTCTTTGCATTCTTTCTGCTGCTCTTCCATATCTTTCGACTGGTCTTTCTGCTGCTTCTCTTTCTGCTGCTTCTCTTTCTGCTGCTGCTCTTTCTGCTGCTTCTCTTTCTGCTGCTTCTCTTTCTGCTGCTTCTTGTTGTTGAAAGTCAAATAATTGTTGGAGAATTTCTACATCTAGTTCCTCTTCATCTAATCCATCATTATTAACTATATCATCTTGTTCATTATTAACTATATTGTCTTGTTCCAGATTTTCTTGTAGTATAGGATTTTCTCTGTTTTCAGGTTGTTGATTATTATTCCCTTCATTATGAACCATATCTAGAGCTCTTGCTACTAGAAAATCTTCTAAAGGTATTTCTAATATAGCTGCCATTTCCTCATCACTTATATTATCATTAACAGGAATAGGAATAGGATTATTATTTCCATTATCCCGAAGATGATTCTGGAGATTATCCTGAACAATTGGAGGAACATTGGGAACATTTCTCAATTGATCTTCAACTACTTTTCTGCCCTGCTCCTCAATCTTTAATCGATCTGCTTCATCTTCTTGAGAAATATCAACAATTACATTATTATTAACTCCTTGCTTATGTTCAATCTCCTGACTAATTTCTATAAGTTTCCGTCTAATTTCAAGTATTGTATTATTTGGATTTCCGACAAGCATTGTTTCTATTAACGTCTTTTGTTCATCTAAGGATTTATCTCTGAAACCCGTCATTAACGGATCATTAGGATAAAATGTGTTTCCATAAAAATAGAGACGGTCCATCATCGTCCATATATAATTATCAGGAATGCGCTCCTCATTCGCCGCGCTTGCCAAACTTGACAAAGAATGGACTTTCCTCAATTCTTGAAACTTTCTATAATAATTTTGTGTTTTTAACCAATAACCTGTTATCTTATTAAATTCTGCCTGTTCAGCTGGTCCTTTCGGGGACCTTTCAAATTTAGTTTTTGCTTCATGAAATATATCATATGTTGATGGCACGACCACCTTTTCTCCACCACTATCCTTAAGCTGTTGTTTATGACCATGATTGGGTCCCCAGGTTCCATCTATACCCTTAATAGTCCAATTCACATTACAACATTGTAGTGTAAAGTATCCACCGAATGGTGCTGTCATGGGTAGGGCTTGGTAGTGACTTTCCATTAAAAAATGTTCAGTATCATGAGCGCTTCCAGGTGGGTTTTTGATCTCTTCTCCACAGACATAACACATCTCCGTTCCACACCCTGGTGTTGCACAACTGACTGACGCGCATCCTCCACTTATAACCTGTAGTTCTTTACATACAGGACACTGTTTCGCATCACCTTTTGCTAGCCTCATTTCTTTTTCGGCCTTTTCCATGTCCAAATATATCTTGGCTGATTTAATTTGTCTATACCTTTCCCTACCAATACTAAATATCTTTAGATTTTTTCTACTCTGCTCTGCTAATAAAAATGCGGGATAAATATTTTTAATATTATCAGCTATTGCTTTATCTAATTTTGTCGCTGTATATTCATATAATAATGGAGCAATTGTTTCGTTACTATAGCCATTGAAAGTGCTTCCACATGCTTCACAATGACAAAACAAATTATCAATTCTATTAGCCTTTCTTATTGCGTGGAAAGTTCCAGATAATATTTTTTTGTCTGCTTGAGTACAAACAGGACAATTAATCTCTATATATTTTATATTGTTATCCTCTCTATATTTTTTCTTTTCAACCTCGCTTAGTAATTCTAATCCGCGCATAATATCTGTTTCATTTGGATCGTTATTTCCCCCGTGTCTTAAAATATTCATAATATTATCTCTCTCCAATTCTAGTATAATTTGTCGTTCCATATGTGTTGTATATTTTTTAAAAGAATATTCACACGCGGTACGTATTACACTAACCGTTTCTCCACCGGGTGGATCAGTTTTGTTATTCCTTTCAATTACTTCACCCACCTCCTTAGAAAATATACTATTCCATATATCTAACATCATTTTTTCATCTTTTACTTCAATTTCAGCATCCTTATAATCATCTCTTCCACGAGGAAATTTAAATGGAACCCCAAACCATAAACTGTTGTCCCCTTCCTGATGCCAACAATTCCATACACACTCAGAACAAGTTAAAAATTCTCCTGTTTTTTTATGCTCTGGTTTTTGTCCTGGTTCTTGTTTTTTGTTTTCGTTTATTTGTTCTTCAGTCAGTTCAAAATTTTCATTAAATTGATAACCTGTTTTTTCTTTATCTTCATCTTTTAAACATTCCATATAAGGGTTAGAAGGAAATGTTACTAATTTATTCAATGATTTTTGTTGTTCTGTGTCGTAATCATTATTTTCTCTACATATGTATCCCAATTCTTCATTAAATTTAAATGATAGCATACATCTTGGACATTCTAATGATAAATATTTCGGAACCTTATGTGTTGGCTGTAGTGGAGCATCGATGAAAAGCGGTTTTAAATTGTTGGTTACTTTCGTCATCGCCCAAATTTGTGCTATACTATTATTACCCAATAGGTTAATTAATATTTTTTTATATGCGTCTGTTATATTTACTAAATTTTCTTTTACTATACGTTGAAATGCGTTTGGCGGAAAAGGAAGTATATTAATGACAGGTTGTTTATTTCCATTATTTTTCTCTTTTATTTCATTTATATTTTTTTCCCTTACCTCTTTTTCTTCAGCCGTTCCCTGGTCTTCTCCTAAGGGAGGTGGCGGAATTATAAAATTACTTAAATACTGCTGCCATTGCGGATTAAATTTGTTCCATAAACTCACCTGATTTGGAATAGGGGGTAATGGCATCATTTCGTCAACTGGTTGTTTTTTAGCATAATGGTCAATTAATAAGCCTAATCGTTCTTGTTCATTTTTCAATTTTTCTTGTAACGATGCTTGTGGTTGTAGAACAAATACTACTTTTCCATATTCTTGTAATCTTCGTTGATTAGCATCATTAAATTGATCTCTATCTAATATAACTCTTTGTAATTTTATATCATTAATAAACATTGGTAATAACGGTAATACCATTTTCTTAGCAAGCCGTTCAATATTAGGTTCTATTAATGTAAAATTAATTAATCGTTTTAGTCCTGGAATACCAGTATCAATATATCTATTCCCACTAATATATGGTATTAAATTATCATTTGCTCCATTACCAATAAGATTTAATATTCTCCTAGTTCCAGTCCCCATTATAATTATTGAGGCCGCTATCAAACCACTAAGAAATATTGGATTTGTTAATGACATTCCCAAAAAAACAGACAAGGCTAATAATCCTGTAAATATTCCTACAGGTGGAATTAAATAAACAAGTTGCTTATTTTCCGGACCTAATTCAATTATATCCATTTGGTCATCTAATATACGAATATTTTGCTCTATTGGAACTCTTTGTTCTTTCCTCTCTTCTGGATTTGGATTTGGAACTCTTTGTATGGGAGGAGGTCTGTCATTATTATCTCCCTGATCCATACCTCCCTTCATTGATTTATTATTTTCTTTTACATTAACATATGTGTTACTAATATTAAAACACTCTTCAGGATTATTTTGTAAAAGTAAAAATAAATTAATTATAAAATGAATATCACCATGTTTCTCAGGATTATTAATTATTGAATGATATTCCTCCAAACATTGTTGAAAAGTTATATTGGACATATTGACATCTTCTAATTTACTATTTTTAATTTCACTAAATATTGCCTCAAAATTATCATTAGAAATGTCCCCTCTTTTCATATAGGAAGGTGTAGTTAATATAGGAGTTTTATAGTATTTATCATCCTTACTATAAAATAAGTTATTCGGATAAGTATTTAATAACATTTCTGATGTAACTTGTATTTTTGTTGTATTTTTTTTGGCTAAACTATTTTGAGATTCAATTGATTTATTTTCACTCGTTGATTTTTTTAATGGTATAACTTTGTCTATTTCTGATTCAATATTGTCTATTTCAGATTCCGCTGTATTTATAAATGATTTATTATCTATTAATGGATTTTTAGCAAGACCACCTTTCATTATATATATTAATGTTATAACTTAATATTAATATAATACTTTAATTAAATTATTAAAAATTTCTTGTTCTTTCTTTTTTAATCAAACATATTTTGGAATTCTTGTTCCGTTTCAGGAACATCTTTTCTACATTTATCTAATATAAACGCGGCTAAAATGATATTATTTTTAAAATAACTATTTCGACGCGACATTGTTTGCATTTCTTTAATCAAATTTTTACTTTGTATCAATAATACATTTATCGTATTTTTTAATTGGGCAATTGTTTGATCTTTTTTCGCTGGATCAGAGGATACGGGAAATTTTTGTATCATTTTAACCATTTTTTCTAATTTGTCTATTTCTTCTTGGTATGAATTTGAAATCTTTGGTTTTACAATTCCTTTTAATACTTCTTCACCCCCTTCCGCATCTTCTATAAGTTTTTTTTTAATTTCTATTTCTACTTTATCATTCTCTTCAAAAGTCATATTCACATCATAATTATTTTCCGTTGTTTTTCCTGAATTTTCTGATGTTTCTGTTGTTTCCGATTCTTTTTTATTCGATATTTCCGATTTTTCTTTACAATTATCTTGATGTTTTTCAAGAGTCTTTTTACTTTTGTATGTTTTTGAACAATTACTGCACTGATGAATTATCTTATTTTCCGCCATTGATAAATGTATACTTGTATTTTTAAATATGTTTTTTTATATATTTAAAAAAATAATAAAATTAGTTGTATTACATAGAGTATATTACATAGAGTGTATAACCTGATAACAAATACCAATTAAAAAGGAAGAAATGATAACAAATAAAGTAGGAAAAAAATGAAGTGAATTATAGAAAAGTTCATGAATAAAGAAAATGGCTTCAATATAATAAGAATAAGGAATCAAAAAAGAATTAGATAATCTAATCATACCATAGGTAAAAATCCAATAAGCGAAAAATCGTTTTAAAATATGATTTGTTTTATAATTTATTTTGATAAGATTAAAATGAATGGTTGAAAAAAAAGGCAAATGGACAATTTGTAAAATAGATAAAGCACAAATAATATCATAAATACCATTGAGAATGACAATATAGTCAATAATAAACATAATAAAATAAAGAACGAAATATTTATTATGTTTTTATATAGGTGTAAACGAGAATAAAAAAATCACCTTGACGGTTTTTTCTTTGTTTTTATTTTTTATTTTTATAGTAGTGTGATAGTGTAAATAATGCTGTTATATATATAATTAAATAGCCGGACCCAGACCCGGACCCAGACCCGGACCCATACCCATAATGTAATGGGTTTTTAGAATATCATTATGTACATTTTTGATATGAATATGTTCATCATTCCAACATGATAAACATTTACTAATACTTAAATTCCAAATAGGTTGGATTTCTGGAAATATGCCATTAAATATGAGCTCGGCTCTATTTTTATGAAAATCAGAAGTAGAAACAATCACATTCGGAAGAGAATCAAGAGAGAAATTCGCATAAATCCATTGTTTTAAATAGGCGAAATTCTCGGCAGTATTTTTGGCGAGTTGATCTTGAACAATTTCTATATCATAATTCGATGAAAATAGGTTGTTCATTTTGGAAGCTTCAGTCTGATCATTTTTGAAGGCTTCTTTAACACCTCCACTCAAATATAGAGTAGAAGTATCCTCTGACTTGTTATTAATATAATTCATTGTAGAAGATACACGTTCTTCAAGAATGTTATTATCATGAGAACCTAATACAATAATAACATTATGAACCGCATATGAATTACCAATATACAATAAGAAGAGGAATAGGAATCGGAAAATTGAAACGATAGAAATCATATTTTTAAATAGTTGGTTTAACTAGAATTGTAATACTGAAATTAACAAAAAATAAATCAATTTTTTTTACAAAGTGAACAAAAAGTTAAAAAAAAATAAAAAAGTAAATTTAATCTATTTCTTCATCATTTACATCTCTACAAATATGTCTAGAGATTGATCTACAAAAACATTTACATGATTTTTCTCGATTTAAAAGAGATGTAGAATAGGAAGGCACAAATCCTTCATCAAATTCTTTTATAGTTGGTCGTCTTTTTTGGTGATCTTCACAACATGAACAGTTGGATAATATTCCTAGCATTCGTCTACACTCATCTTTCCCCCATGACTCGGCAAAAGTATACGCGGGAGTGTTAAAATATATAATCTGTATACTATTCAATATTATATTATCTAACATTGGTATAAATTTAAATCTATGTTCTGATCTGTCCTTTATACCAATATAATATTCCCATATATAGTTGATACAATCTTCAGGGAGTGTATTAAATATGATTAATAATTGATATTTATTTTCTATATTTAATAATTGATGTTTATTTATTTTTTTTACAGCTAAATCCCTCATATTATATATATATATATATATATATTTATTTTTTTATATAATATTTTTATTATCTTTAACAAGTGTATTCTTAACTAGTGTAATTCTCATTCTCATTCTCATTCTCATTCTCATTACCATTACCATCAACTAATTTGTCATCTACATAAAACGGAGCAGCCATTTTCATTTCCGTATCATTATAATTAAATGCGATTTCTTCATTCACTTCAATATCTTTCAGAGCAATAATATTTATATCGCTAATATAAATATTGGGCATAAAAGAATGATTGATAAATATACCCACGGAATCATAAATATGTCTATTATTACCAATATGAATACTTTCTCGTGTTGGAGAAGAACTAATTTCACCAGATAATGTATAAACTATATCTCCTTTTTTATATGATGCTACTGTAAATACGCCTTTCCCTGAAACAATAGTGCTATCCTTAATTTCCATTATAATATAATTACAATTAATCTATTTATATTATATTTTTGAAAAAAATAGAAAAAAGGTGTAAATCTTTAATTAGATTTGAATAAAGTATTTATGTGACCCAATTTTTTCTACATAAATGTTTTACTATGGATTTATTATAATATAATTTTTGTAATAATTCAGCCCAACCAACCGACCGATGTTTTCCGTGATTACAAATAAATGCTATATTTTTGGGATTTTCGGTTTCAATATTACTTACTACAATTTCTATTAATTCTAAAAATTTTGGATGACAAATAATACTATCCTGAATAATATCCGATAAACCATTAATTGTTTGAACATCTATATCTTTGTCTATTTTTGTTTGGAATTTGGTTAAATCAAAAATAATATCACAATTAACACTCTTTTTATCCTTTTTAATACCCCATGAAAAAATATTCAATAATCTATTACTATTGATATCAATATCATTTATTTTTGTAGGCAAATTATCTACTATTTTTGTTTTATCCATTTCTATTTCATTCTTTTCATCATATAATACACCAATATCATTCTCATATTTATCATAAATTAGTTTTATGGTTTTCATTATCTATATAATTATTTTGTTTTAAATTTAATTCATTTTTAAAATTTATTATTTAATCCATTTTAGGAGCCAAATAGAATCGCATTAAACAATCTTCTTCCATATCATATTTAAACAAAAGAGGTATATTTTCAGTTATATGTATCGCACAATTAGTAGATAATTTATAAAACTGACACATTTGTGAGATATATTTAATACCAAATGAGGCTTGAAGGGTTTTATCCTCGACGACTGCTAATAATTCAATATCATCTGTATTGATAATGGCCTTCATATTTCCTTCTTCTGACTTGGATTCTAATAGAATTTCTTCTTCACTACAAACTATACTTAACACATCATTGAAATTTACCAATTCATCAATTAATGATTTGAATTTTTTCGATTCCATTTCTATATCCACATCATATTCTTGGTCAGGTATACTTAATACATCTACATCTATGTCCATTAATGGCATATCAAAGAATTTATTAAATTCCCCCTTTTCCTCACTACTAAAATTTATATTTAAGGTCTCGTCATATTCATTACTAATTATAATGGTCTGTTTATCGGAACATATATGTAATATTTTATTAAAGATAGGTAAGAATATTCCATATGTTTTATTTTCGGACACTTCCCATACATCAAACCAATTATTTTTAAGAAATAATTCATAAATACATACATGATTTGTATCCATACCTTGAATATACAATTGCTCAGGTGATACATTCAAACATAGTTTATCTGTAAAATGTTTAAGATGATTGAAAATATAAATAAATTGGTCACACTTCTTCTTATCCTTAATTTCGAATTTCATTAGTATTAGTATTAGTATTAATCTTATTTTTAATCCTTTTTAAATTTCAATTATTTATTTAATTGAGATTTAATTACTTATTTAATCACTTATTTAATCCCTTATTTAATCCATATTAAAGTAATAAATAATTAATTAATTTATTATATTCTTTTTCTGTCAAGCATAATTCCACTGAAAATTCAATATTATTATCTATTTGATTTAATAATCCTATTTCAATATCATATTTTTGTAAAATTTGTTGAATGTTCTCTATTGTAGTAGGATCTTTCATTATATCTCCATTACAATTCATTTGAGTTCCGATTCGAATACTTCGATATTCAATTGGATCGTTACACCCATCATTAAGTGTCACTTTATTCCATCCAGTGAGGTTATCTGTATAACGATTTAAAAATAGTTGTTCAATATGTTCAATATGTTCAATACTATGACTTGTCATTATTATTATTACCATTTATTAATTATTTTTATTATTCAATTAATTTTAATTATTCAATTAATTTTAATTATTCAATTAATGACCAACAGATACACCTAATTTTTTTAACATTTTCTTTGCTTTTCTAGATATAGTAGTATAATAACTTCGTTTAAAAGAAGGTTTACTGGTTTTATATGAACTTCTGGATTTACCCCAT
>Ga0233413_10000318_pt1 | contig 23798 bp, 19 predicted proteins | sample Na_anoxic_6_MG_FD_189019 | JGI IMG/M metagenome (GOLD analysis project Ga0233413, IMG submission 189019) | Seawater microbial communities from Saanich Inlet, British Columbia, Canada - Na_anoxic_6_MG | ecosystem: Environmental > Aquatic > Marine > Inlet | place: Canada: British Columbia...
ATTATGTCATGCTGATTATATAGCATTAGCTTCATTAGAGCAGAAAGATACTATGGAAGAGGCTATTGAAGAGGCACTTGAAAGAGGTATTATGTCAGAAGAAGAATATGAAAGTCATGTTTTAGACTTTGAAGCTACTTTAGATTAAATAATGTCTTTTAAATACACCAACAAAGCTAATGTTAGCTTACCATTAGCTGTATGGCTTATGCACGATGATTATGACTACGATAGTAGAACTAATGTAATTAGTGCTACCTCATTACTTAAACCTACTAGAGCCTTGGTACTTAAATACCAGAACGCAGGACTAGACAAATCAGTAGACATTACAGATTTAGTCAGTGCTCGTATGGGCTCAGCTATTCATACCATTGCTGAAAAGGCTTGGTTACATACACCAAATATTAAGAATGCACTAGCTGCATTAGGTACATCTAATCTAACTGGACAATTTATTGTTAATCCTAGTGATGATGTTCTTAAAGATATGCAAGAGTCTAGTATTCCTGTATATGTAGAGCAACGTCATGAAACTACCGTAGGAGATTACATAATCTCAGGTAAGTATGACCTTGTGCTAGATGGTACGCTATCAGACTACAAGAGTACATCTGTATGGACTTACATCTACGACTCTAACGCTATGAAATACACCCAACAAGGTAGTATCTATAAGTGGTTAGCTCCAGATAGGATTACTGACAATAAAGTAAGCATCCAGTTTATCTTTACAGATTGGTCAGCAGCTAATGCTGCTAGAGATTCTAAATATCCTCAATCAAGAGTTTTAACTAGGGATTACCCACTATGGTCAACAGACCAGACAGAGAATTACATTAAAGACAAGCTACAGGATGTAACAAGTCTATTAGATAAACCCCAAGAACAATTACCTCAATGTACATCTGAGGAATTATGGGAATCAGCAACAAAATATAAATACTTTAAAAATCCTGATGCTCAACGAGCAACTAAGAATTTTGATACTTTAGATGAAGCTAACATTAGATTAGCTACTGAAGGTGTTGGTACCATCAAAACTGTACCAGGAGAGGCCAAAGCATGTAGATACTGTGAAGTTGTAGAAGTATGCGACCAAGCACAAAGTCTAATAAACCAAGGGAGGTTAATACTGTGAACAAGTTAAAAGAAATTATAAATATAGTCATTACATTCATTAATGACAGAGCCATATTACCAATCAAGCAACTTATATCTAAAATATAGTATGCCACAATCTAAATATTTCAAACTATCTGAAGAGGTAGTCGATATCTTAGTCGCTAAAACTCAGTCACAGAATAGACACTTCTTTAGACTGCTAGTAGCATATTATTTTTCTAAAGTAGCATCTATGATGCGTACAAACATTGATACAAGAGACAGGGGTGTAATTCCAGTTAATACGTATGTACTTAATTTGATGCCGTCAGGAGCAGGTAAAGGCTTTTCAACTAACATCATGGAAGAAGATGTAATTGAAGGCTTTAGACTTAGATTCTTACAACACATATTACCTCACTATAGTAATTTACAAATCATTAAACTTGCATCAAACCGTCAAACTATTGACCCTACCTTAGATAGCACACAAGCTAATGACCTGGTACAAAAGGAGTATGACGCTTTAGGTACTTTAGCTTTCAGTTTCGATAGTGGCACAGCACCAGCTGTTAAACAGATGAGACAGAAATTGCTAATGGCAAATGCTGGTTCTATGAATTTAGAGCTAGATGAAGTAGGCTCTAACTTAACTGCTAATGTAGAAATGTTGAATACTTTCCTAGAATTATACGATGTAGGTAAAGTTAAACAAAAACTAACTAAAAACACTAAAGAGAATACTCGTGGTGAAGAGTTAATGGGTAAAACGCCCACTAACATGATGTTATTCGGTACACCTACTAAGCTACTAGATGGTAGCCGTGTAGAGGAAGAATTTAAACAAATGCTTGAAACTGGTTATGCCAGAAGAATGTTATTTGGTTTTGAATCAACAATAAGTACAGGTAAAAGTCAAACAGCTGAAGAGTTGTACAATGCGTTAACCTGTACAAATGTAGATACAAATATTAAACGTATTGAAAAACTAATATCTAATCTAGCTGATATAAATAAGTTCAACACTGTGCTTACATTAAGTAAAGACGATACTATCCATTTACTTAAATATAAAATCATGTGTGAAAAAGCATCAGAAGACCTAAAAGCTCATGAAGATACTAAGAAAGCTGAACTAGCACATAGATATTACAAAGCATTAAAGCTTGCAGGTGCATACGCGTTTGTTGAAGGAAGTAAAACAATCACAAGGATACACCTAGACAGTGCTATTCAACTATGTGAAGACTCAGGTGAGCACTTTAACCGTGTTATCTGTAAAGAAGGCGCATATGCCCGCTTAGCACGATATATTGCTGAGATAGGTAAAGAGGTCACTCAAGTAGATTTAATTGAAGAACTACCCTTCTACAAAGGCTCAGAGTCACAAAAGAAAGACTTACTGAAACTTGCAGTAGCTTGGGGGTATAAAAATAATATTATTATCCGTAGAACTTACGTAGATGATATTGAATTTTTATCAGGTGAATCATTAAAAGAAACTGATATTAATAAACTTCAAGTAGCTTACAGTAATGATATTACTGAGGGCTTTGAGCTTAACACTACTGACTTCGGACAGTTACATAAGCTAACAGGTGCTAAGGATATGCATTACACAGCACACACCTTCATAGGTAATTATCGCTCAGGTGATAAAGCAATCCCAGGATTTGATTTATTAATCCTAGATATTGATGGTGGGTGTAGTTTAAACAGTGCTAAAGAACTCTTAAGTGATTTCAGATGTTTATTTGCAACAACTAAGCGACATACAACTGAGCATAATAGATTCCGTGTCATATTACCTATGTCACACTATCTTAAACTAACACCTAAAGATTATTCTAAGTTTATGGAGAATGTATTTAACTGGTTACCTTTTGATTGTGACACAGCAACTAAAGACATTGCACGTAAGTGGATGTCATACGATAAAAGTCAACATCATTACAATGATGGTGAACTTATTGATGCAACATTATTTATTCCGCAAACTAAAAAAGCTAGAGAACAGGAACAAAAAATTCTTGATGCTCAAGGCATGAATAATATGGAACGTTGGTTCTCAGGAAAAATTGAAATTGGTAACAGAGCTACAATGCTTGTACGTTATGGGTTTATGTTGATGGATAATGGTTATCCTGAAGATGCTATCAGAAACATGTTAGTAGCTTTTAATGATCAAATTAAAGACCCTATTAGTCCTGAAGAAATTCATTCTAAGATAATGCCATCAATTCAGAAAAAAATCATACAAAAGGAGATTGAATAATGAACAATAATTTAGTATTGTTATGCGGTAAATCCGCAACAGGTAAATCAGCTAGTCTAGTTGATATTAAAAACCCAGAAGGAGTAATGTACTTGAACTGTGAAAACAACAAGAAGTTACCTTTCAAATCTAAGTTCCAAGAATACACAATTACTGACCCTACAGACGTACCTGATGCTATTAACTCAGTACAAGACAACGATAAGATTCATACTATCGTTATTGACAGTCTCACATACCTAATGGATATGTTTGAGAGTACTAAAGTCTTAACTTCATCTAACACAATGAAAGCTTGGGGTAGTTATGCACAGTTCCTAAAGAACTTAATGGCACAGAATGTAGCCAACTCTAATAAGAACATCATCTTCATTGCTCATACGTCTGACGTATTCAATGAAGCAGAGATGGTAAATGAGACTATGGTTAAAGTTAAAGGCTCTTTAATGAACACAGGTGTTGAGAGCTTCTTCAGTACTGTTATTGCGTGTAAAAAACTACCACTTAAGAACATCGAAACTTCAAAATCTAAGATGCTCAATATTAACGAAGAAGAGGAGTTATTAGGTTTTAAATATGTCTATCAGACTAGACTAACTAAAGACACTGTAAACGAGCGTATTCGAAGCCCTATGCGTATGTGGGACATCAAGGAAACATTCATTGATAATAATCTACAACATGTATTAGATAAGTTACATGATTACTACGATGCGTAAACTCAATAAGAAGCAAAAACAGTTATTAAATAGGTATGACACTTTGCAACATGAAAGTGAATTACCACCCGATGTACTGAATGCAGTTATTAAATTAAACGACTATGATGAAGTGTATATGGATGTGACAAGGTATTTATATGATACTTATGTACAACTACGCGGTACACCATTCAGGGAATACCCGTGAAGGGGTGTAGGTGTTTCTGCGTTGCGCACGGTTTAACCTTTAGCGGGAGGGCTATAAACTAAACCAATTGCCGAGTCATTTTTCGGTAGCTTTTACGACTCTATAACTAAAAGCTACCACCTAATTTATGGAGGAGATATGAGTACAAAATTAATGTTATTAAAAGACTTAGTAGAAAAGTCATGTAAGAATACCCCTAAGCTAAAGTGTGAACTTATAGCTGTAGTGGGTAAAGATGGTCACAGGATTGAATTTCCTGCTGACATTGAAGTAGTAATCAAATGTGAGAGCAAATAATGAAACAATTAGCTAAAACAAATAAATATAAAGTTAAAAAGCAAATATTCTTTAACTGGTATTTTAAAAATCAATCTAAAGAGCAAATATCAGCATTCTTGTCACCTTACCTATTAAACATAGCTAAGAAAGATGCAAAGTTTTCAATTAATGACTTACTTAAAGCAGCAGATTCAATACCATCTACTCTAATTGATGGTGAATGGTTAGGCACACCTAATGCTCTAATTAAACATACAAAAATTCAGTTGATTAAATAATTATGAAAAAACAAGCATTAGAAAACATTGCTCAAATTTGGCGTAAAAAACAAATACTTGATAATGAAATTAATAGCGTACTTGGGGGGTATAACTTAACGAGCACAGCTAAAGATATATATGTGTATATTGCAGCTGAAAAAGCTTGTATTGCTCACATAGTACATCATAGCTATTTTAAAAATAAATCATTTTCAACCATTAAACGTGCAGTTTTAGAGCTGAAACAAAATAATCTAATTACATCAATACAAGATTCATTTGACCAACGTGTTATGTGGTTAGTAATAAATGAGGATAAATAATGGATGCATTTGAATTATTACTAGGCTTAGGTATTCTATACCAAGCATTGTTACTATATATGTACTTAGGGGACTAATTATGGCAGCTAATACTAATAGAGTAGTCACACAATACACACTATCAGATGGTTCTTCTATAACAGCTATGCAGCTAGCAGACAAGGTAGGTATATCTACATCAGCTGCTAGATATAGATTATCTAAGTCAGCAAATGTGAATAAGCTTTTTAAAAACAAAAATCATCTGTCACCTAACAAAGGTAAATACAAAATATACCACTTAGATGATGGCACAACGTGGACAGTAAAAGAATTAGTTTCTGAATTAGGAGTATCTCTATCATGTGCTAGTAATAGACTATGTTCTAGTAGTAAAGCTGCGTATGTACTACAACCTAAGCGGATATTTGATAGTCCTTTAAAGGCTAAAATAACAAAAAGGGTACAGAACAGTATGTTCTTTGACCCACTAGGTCACTGGGCGTTAATTAATAAAAATTTATAAATTCCTAACCTAATCGTAGTTTTTATTACCTTTTGTAAACAAGGTTTCAAGTAGTTGATTAGGTTAGTGTGTTATGTTGCTACTTGAATGGGTTTACCTTAGCGTATAGGAGGATAGTGGCTAAGCATGTAACAACACCTTCAATGTAGATTAATCCCTGTTTCGTGTTTTGTAACTTTTGTACATGAACTCCTTGATTAAGTCTGCATCGGTTAAGCTACGCAACAGTTAGTCCTCTGATTACAGTCAGAGGCAACAGATTAAATAACAGGGGATAACATGAGCAACTTGCCAGAATTACCAGAGGAATACTGGGATAAAGTAGCTAGACACTCAAAGATATTAAACAAACTACGTAAACTTAAACAGGAAGAAGACAATGCAAAGCAAATTCTGTTGGCCAGACGGTCAAGGTAAGCAGTACTGTATTAGTGCTGACCAAATGTTTAACGAAGATGTTGGTATTTATCTTGCAGATGTATGGGAAGAAGAGTATCCTATCATATATTGTAAAACAAAATTAAAACTTCTTGAGGAAAATCTAAACGATGAAAGTAACGTTTCATGTACAACCAGTACCGGCAAGTAGACCCAGGGTGACTAGATGGTCTACGTTCTACTCTAAAAAATATACAGCATTTAAAGCAGCTATGGAAATAGCTAAAAGCGATATACATTGCGTACCTCTTGAGGACAACATATATGCGAAATTAGACTTCTTTATCCAGATACCAAAGTCATGGTCAAAGAAGAAAAAAGAAGCCCATAGAGGCAAATTCTGCAATAACAATGCAGATATTGATAATTATTGTAAAGCCATTCTGGATTCATTAAATGGGAAATATTATGTAGATGACAGGCAAATAGTAATGCTACGTGCTCGTATGTACTGGTCTACTACCCCAAGTATCGATTGTGAGTTTTTACCTATACAGGAGTAAAAATTGAAGGAACTAACTAAAGATGAACTATGTGAAGCACTAGCGGAAGATTATGCAGACAGAGCATCACGTGGAAGTAAAGAATATGATGAAGCTTATCAGCATTACCTTAGTAGGTGTTTAGCTCGCAAGACAATAGATTTAATGAAACAATATAAAGTCCAAGGCTTAAATAGCTCAGGCTTTATATTTTAATGAAGTGTGCAGATATTTTATAAACATCTTGGGAGGGTTTACTCTTGAGGAGAGTATATCTGCACAGCGCAAGTTTAACACAAAATTTATTTGTATTTTACTTTTAACTCTTAGGAGCATAAAAGCAAAGTTGACTAGCTGGACACTAGAGAAAATGTCCCCAAATTAGTACGATAGAGTGATGACCTTACACCTTAAGAGGGTGTGTGAGCTAAGTACAACCTTAGCGGAGCAGAGCTTTTGGCAAACAAAGACACCCAAGCTAATCAAGTTGAGCACTTGTAAAAATGCTCACCTAATTAAATAAATAGCCTGGGAGGTATCATGAAACAACACAAACACGCTAGAATAATACACGCTTGGGCAGAGGGGTACACGATTCAACACAAGGTACACCTATGTTGTGAACACCCTGATACTGCTGACTGGGAAGATTGTACTGTCACACCAGGTTGGTATGAAGACAGAGAGTATCGTATTAAACCAGTAAAGCTTACTAAGTAAACACTGGGTTCTCCGAACCCTTCCACAAACATTTACATCTTTACAGGACGTTACTACCTGTATGGATTTTTATTTTTAGTAACAATACAAAAAAGGATATTAAATTATGAGTAATTTAAGTATGCAAGAAGACGTTAAAGTCGAAGAGTTATCAACAGGTGGTGGTTCATTTCTATGGGATACAGGTATTTATGACTGTGTAGTAGACATGGCCTACTTTGACAAGTCAAAAGCTGGAGCACGTTCATTAAATATTACACTATTAAATGATGCAGGTAAAAAACTTAAGCAGACATTTTATGTAACTAACCGTAAAGGTGAAGTAACTTACATGAATGCTAAAGGTGAGAAGCATTATCTTCCAGGATACAGTGTAAGTAATAACTTAGCTGTTACAGCAACTGAAACTGACATTGGTGCAGTAGATGACGCTACTGAAGAAAAGATGGTTAATGTGTATGACTTCACTAAGAAGAAAGAAGTACCTACTGCTAAAGATGTAGCTGTACAACTACTTGGTAAAAAAGTTAAAGCTGCTATCTTTAAGCAAGTAGTTAACAAACGTGCTGATAATGGTACGGGTACTTGGGTTGATACTGCAGAAACTAAAGAAGAAAATGAGATTAAAGATTTCTACTTCGCAGACTCAGGTCTAACAGTTGCTGAAAAAACTAAAGGTATTGAAGAAGCTGTCATGTCAGTTAAATGGGCTGAGCGCAATACTGGTAAAGTTATTAACCGTGCTAAAGAAGTTGTAGGTGGTTCTACCGCTACTGCTGCTAAGCCGGCTGGTAAGAAGTTGTTTAACTAAGGAGCTAGCATGGACATTAAACTAAATAATAATGACATTCATGCTGCTATCAGAGGCTTTCTACAAGAACGTAATATTGTAGATAGCTATACTGATTTAAATATTTCATTCTCAGTATCTAGAGGAGCTAATGCCGGTGCAACAGCCGAGGTTACGATTCTAGAGACTAAAGATGAAGTAGTTGAGTCAGAGGTAGTAACAGATAAAAAATTACCTAAAACAGGCCTATTTAACGATACAGCTGATGTTTAAACAACTTAAAGTAATATTATCTACTATGGGTATCTCAGCAATTATTATTGCTGTATTGATATTATCCGTAGTAGCAGTACCTTTTGTACTTGGTATCAGTATTATGCTCGGAGTATATGTTGTACTCCGAATACTTAATGAAGACGTAGACTAGAAACCTTCACCACTTAATATTTCAACACCAGGTGGAATAATAACTTCACCTAGTACTTTAGCTATTCCACCCTCTGTAGGGAAGAAGTTACCAGTTAGTACACTAGATTCCATGATAGTTTCAATATCTAAGTTTAACATACCATTAGCTATCCACAATAATCCAACATTAAGAGGTTTCTCTTTAACTAAGTTAAATGTGGCACGTTGAATACGAATCCAGTATTTAACAAAGAACAATAAACCTGAGTCATTACCATACTGTAAGTATCTATTCAAAGGCTGGTCATAGTTAACAAATGTTTCAACCATTTGTGTGTATGCCTTGTCTTTACTGATACCTTTAACTTCAGTATCATGTGAATACATTGCGTATCGTGCAATAAAGTCACTCACTTGAGTAAAGTGCATCATTGTTTTAAAAGTAGCAGTTTGCTCGCCCATGTAAGCTTGGTTAGCTACATCTAAAACTTTTCCTTTAAATAACCCATCTAACTTCTGACCTATAACACTATCTTTAATTTTCCTTGCAGTTTTATGTCGGTATGTAAAGTCATTTTTATTAATGTCTTCAGTGATTGAGTTGAATAAACCTGCATCAATAAATTTAGCTACTTTATTCTTATTTAGTTTAGCTGTTAAACGTTTAATCTTCTTATCAATCTGTGGGTCGTTTCGTAACTTAGGGTTACCTAGTCTATCTAATTCAAGTAGTTGTAATTTATGTGCATCTTCTTGATATCTAACAAGTTCTTTGTAACCTTCACGCCACTTTTTAATTAAGTAGCCTGGCGGTACTCCATACATCATAGATGTAATAAAATTACTTGTAAAGTTAACCATTGGAACAATTGGAATCTTAATAACAATAGCTACTTTAGCTAATGCTACTGTTTCAAATATGAGTTTTTCAACAACTTTAGCATAACGTTGAGCTTTAAAGCTTTTACTAAATAAAATAGTATTAGATATTGATGGCATTTTGTAACCAAATACTACATCTAATAGTTTTTGCTCTACATTGAATATTTGCTTATTCTTTTTACTGTCACGTTTAGCTATGTAAAGTATGTAGTTACGTGTTGCTCTTGGTAACACATCAAAGTATTCCTCTTTGTATTTACCATCTAAAATATTAACAAACTTATGTGGTGCTTTAGCATAGTTAAGTTGTGTGTGTTGATACAACAAATCCATAGCTTCTTTATTTATTTTTTCTGAAGCTACTTTATCTTGTTGATGGCTGTACATTGTAGGCATCACTTCATTGAAAGCAAGCTTTTGCTTTAATAAACGCTCTAACATCACATGTTGCATGTGGATAGAGTAATCTACAATTTTGCCTTCTTCGTTAATGATGGGCAACATAGTATGATGTGCATCAAGTGTATTTTGTGATTGTGTCTGTTTCTTACGCCATCTTCTAAACACAGCATTTATCTGTCCCTCTGCTTTTGGGTTTCTGCCGATAATTTCTTTAAATGAGGTACCCGCATGATGCTTAGAGGTAACAGAGGCAATACCTTTAGTTCTCATTATATCTGGGTTATTTTTGATAACATAAATGCCATAGTTACCATCATGTAAGCCAGTGATTACTTCAAAGTTATCCACAAAAATATAACCTTTCTTTTCCATGTCTGCTCGTGTTACATCATCATTAGGAGCAAATTCAATTTGAATATCAGAGTCTGTTATTGTAGCAATATAACCTTTAGTCATCAATGCAGGGTTACCATTAAAACCTGCATTTAATGACTCTTGTTTAAATGCAATATGGTGATGAATTATATGTGTGATACCATTATGTGCACTATCTAAAGCAAATTCTCTAGCTGCAACGTTAGCTACATCTTTTCTTGGTGAATACTCAGCATCTTGTAATGCTAGTAATGTCACATACACATCCATATCCTGTATTTCTTCTTTTTTAGTACCTTGATGCGTACGCTTATTAGGATTAGTTTTAACAATCATATGAGCATTCTTATACTGATTACGATTATGAACTTTACCTGTCATCATAAATTTAGCTAACTCAGATGATTGAACAGCATAGTGCGTGTTGTTATCAATGTCTAAGGTATCTTCGTATTTAGCTATTTCTACTGCTAATTGTTTACCATCAGTTAATAGTCTAATAGCAGCTTCCATACTGTAAGCACCACTAGCTTCTAATATTGAGAAGTCTGATTTTAGTAATACTCGAGTAATTGAATCTTTCTCATTATCTGTCAATGCTTCTAAATCTAAGAAAGCTGTTAACAATGATTTCTCTGTTAGTTCTTTGTAAGCAACACGAGCTTTATCAACTTCTTTTTGAGATTTGTACATTAGCTTAATGAAATCTTGATCAATTCCACCGAATGCATCAGCTTTAAGTGCAGCTATGTTGTGGCGTAAGTTAGGTTTAAAGTACTGGAACGCTTTATCTAAACGTGCCTGTAATTCAGGATGTTTATTAATAAACTCACCATACGTAGATGTCATTAATGCTACTAGCTTAGTGTCATACAATATATTAGCTAAGAAGTTATCAATCTTACCGTCTTTAGTAAGTTTATCAACACCTTTGATGTATGCATCAGAAGTTACTTTAAGTCCTTTAGCTGCAGCATCTTTTAAGAAGTCAGAAACTATTACATTAGCTGAGTCATACTTCTTAGTTAGCTGTTGCTTTCTAATAGCATATTTAATCGTACCACTGCGTTCATGGCTAACTGTAACCATATCTTTAGTGAGATTAAATATCTCCATTTCTAAATTAGCAGGTCTAGACTTTTTGTTTAAAACGTTTGAAATACGTGTAACAACTTCTGTTAATAAATCGACAACCTTAGTAATTATGTTAGCACTACTTTCTTTGTCCCATAAAGGTACGACATTAGCTGACATACTACTTAGTTGTTTAACTAAATGCTTGTTAGTTAATGCATAAGCTAAGAACTCATCTAAGTAGTGCTCATCTGGCATACTGTCACCAAACACATAGTTGTATTGCTGTTTAGCGGCTTCAATCTCAGCATCTTTATCTGTTAAGTAAATAACTTTACCATCTGCATCTTTATGTAAAAAGATTTCATAAGGATTAGCCATCTTATCTAACTCAGCTTTAACAGCATTTCTAATCTCAGTAACTTCTGATTTAAATTTCTCATCTTTTGCTAACTTACTACTTGTTAAGATGTGAATTAACTCATGTAAGTAAACTTCTTGAGCTGTCTGCTCTGAGTAGCTATTAGGTGCATATTTATTAATGTGTACTTTTACAGTTTCTGAACCTAATGACACTTCACCTTGAGCTTTAATTTCTGACTTTTTAAGCACAACTGTTGTGTTATCTAACGCATTACCTGTCGGTAGTATAATCTCGTCTAATACACGCTGTAAGTGGCTTGCTTGCGCCTCTTTTTCTTGGCTGTTCGGGTAGTATCCCGTCCAGATATTATTAAGCTTATTGAATATATTCTGTGCTGTTGTTTTAAGTGAGTTTGTTTTATAAATTTCTTCAGCTTCTGCGTCTACTTCATTATCTAATGAACCTAAAGTATCTGAATCTTTATTAGCCACTTCACCTTGTTCTAAATCTTTAGTTATTATAATGTTCTCAGGTAAGTCTTTCCCTTCCGCACCAAACTCTAAGTCACCAGTTCCAACTAACACAAGACGCTCACTAGGCCTAGATGTTGCTACATATAATGAAGATAATTTTGTTAACCAGTCTGGTGAACCTTGGTTACCCATAATATTTTCATAATCTACATACACAGTTTTGTAGGTACTGCCCTGTGACTTATGTGTATTAATCAAGTATGCAGCTGATACCTCAGCTGTTGTAACTTCAGCAATAACTTTATTTTCCATATTATATTTTTGCTGGCCTTGTGACATTTGTTTGTGAACAACACGTTTAGTAAGTTGTCCATCTTCAAATACTAGATGGTGTATTACATTATCATCAGTTTTAACTTGAAGTATTTTTACTGGTACACCATAATATGTCTTTTTATATTGTCCACCTACTTCAACTGATATTCTTGCCTCATTTAATTCTTGGATTACCGTTACTTCATCACCATTATGTAAAGCTGATGAAAGTTTAGCTGTATTACCCTCTACAGTAGCAACACTTTCCCCTAGAACAATACGTTCACCTTTTATGAAAGGCATTGCTGTTAAATCTCCTGCATTTTCAACCTCTGGAAATAATTTCTGACGTATACGTGAACGTATTGAAACAGTACGAGGTTTAGATTCTTTGTTAAAGTGTATGTATTTAACGTTTGCTGGGTCTTTAATGTACTCTTCAACAAACATATCAATCGTTGCGTCTGTCGGGCCACCCATAACAGTACCTTCTGCGTAATGTACACCATCTTGCTTACCATTTTCAGGTACTTTAGGTAGAACAAAACCTGTTTGTTTAGATGTACCATCGTAACTTTTTGCATTTCTAAAGATATACTCAATTGTGTTGGCAAGAATATCCGTAATACCCAAAATAGGTGAATCTTTACCTTGGCGCATACGTTCAGTTAACTTAACATAGTTGTTAATGTTAATGCCCAAATCAATTTTTTGATTAAAGCCCATTACATTATCGAATACTGCAGATAGTGAAATCTTACCTTTAGTGTCTTCAATAGGAGGCAGTTGAACATTGTCACCCATGAAAATAACACGTATATCTAACTCTTTTGATAGTTTTACTATTTCATCAGAAAACTTCTCACTAACCATTGATACTTCGTCTATTACAATTAGTTTAGTCTGGTCTTTTTGCAATTTTCTAATAGATGCAGCAAATTTATCATCATCTCTTGCAAAGAAGAATGAGCCTGTGCGTTTATCATAACGTTTTGTTTGTCCTAATAAACTAGCTAGTGTTGTAAAATGGTCTTCTGCGTAACCATCAGTAGCATTTGCTATTACTTTTTTAGCTTTATGCGTAGGCAAAGCAAATTTAACGCTATTTTTAGCAACACCTAATTCTTGTAATGCTCTACTAACGATTGTAGTTTTACCAGTACCACCTCTACCTGCTAATACAAAAAGCTTATCTTCAGACTTCCACCATTCTTTCATTTTATTGATAGCGTTGGTTTGCCCTGCATTAGTTAGTACGTCATTACCTTCACCATCTTCAAATAACTTATAAGATTCTTCTGGTGTGAATTCTGGAATAATTTTTTGAGTATTTACAGTTATTGGGGTTGCTTCGGTGGTGTCGGCTTCTGTAGTTAAAACATCAATTACACTTAAACTTGCACTTAATGCTTCATCTAATAATGTATTGTCTTTTAAACCTAGTAAATTACGCACAGTTTCTACGAATTTATTCCATAAAGTTTTATTTCCTTTGTACTGTTTACTCTTCAAATACGTCTGTACACGCTGGTCTGTTAGTACCATAGTCAAAAATTCATCTAACTGTGCCGTAGCAGGTAGGTCTAAGAAATTATCAACTATGTCCATATCTTCTGCTGGTACAAAGTCTTTACCATCCATAAAATATTGCATACTATGTTGAGTATCTTCATCTACATTGCCTGCTTTTACATCTGCATAATAAATATCTGCGATTAATTTTCGGGTTTCAAACATTTTTTCTATCGCTGCTTTACGTTTACCTGTCAATTTACCTTCAAAAATTTGTTGAGTTGCTGCGTGTATCAGCTCGTGCAATAATATAGTGCTAGTGTCTGTTGGATTTAATAACACCATATTAAGACTTTTAGAATAATATGAACGATGTTTTTCTTTAGATAGTGGATTAGGATATTTATCAAAATCTGATGAAACTTTAGTGTCTTCAGACAACAAAGGTATTAACATCTTAGCAATATATCTAATATAGTTAGTTTGATTTTTGCTATTAGCTAACTTAGTTGCAGCATCTTTAGCACTCTTAAACCCTTTGACAATGTTTGATGGTACCGAAGTACCTTGTAGTGCTGTAGTAGTTTTCTGTTGAGTAACTTTAGTCTCAACTTTAACACTTTCGATAGTTGCCTTGCCATCAGCAATCTCTTTAAGAGTCTCTGGTAAGTACATCTGACTGATAGTAGCATTCTCTAACCACTCATTACCAAATACCTGTGCCATGATGTTCTTCATGCGAGCAACTCTAGCCACTTCTTCATGGAAACCCATCTCAATAGCATCAAAGCCTAATGCAGCAATCTGGCTTTCAATAATAGCTCTTTCTGCAGGGTCTTTAGTAGTCTCTAACTTGTTAAGTAACTGTGTTGCTTCATGTGAGTTTTCTCTGTAATCTTTGTTAACAGCCTCAATAGCTTCTTTACTTAAATTACCTTTAACTGCTAGTGTTCTTTCTAAAGCTTTTTCTAATACACTAAAGTTAAGTGCTACATCTCTGAATGCTTCATTATACTCATTACTATTATCTAGAGCATCAGTGACGTTAGACATGATTGCATCAAAGATAGCCAACACTTCAGGATTCTCAAGTAATGCTTCACCTAATATAACTGAATCAATGTTTTGGATAGTATTTGTGTAAGCACTAACGCTTGGAGTTACATACTCTCTCTGGAAATTTGAAGCAATAATAGACTTCTTACCAGTAGTATTTACTACCTTAAATTTCTTGCCGTTTTTAACAGCAAACTGTATTCTCTGTTCTTTGAACAATACATCATTTCGATTAGAAGAATTCTCTAAACGAATGTCTTTAATAATTTGTATTAATGTATCGTCACTTGACCAAGGGCCATACACTAATGGCATTAGTTCTACAGCTAAACTTTCAGCAATAGCTTTCTGTTCAGTTAGTGTTAGCTTTTCTACAGCAACACCACGCTTATCTGCTTGTACCTTTAATGCTTTTGTATACTCATGTTTAAAGGCTCTGTATTGAATATCACCACTTTTTATTATTGCATCTCGTGCTTTAGCTAATGGTTTAATGAACTCATCTAATGCAGTAGTTATAGCAGGTGTGAATATATCTTTAAAGTCTTTTTGTATAGTGTAGCTTTGTCTTTTATCTAAGGTAAATGCTTTAAGCTCATCTTTCTTAAGCATTGCAACTATTGGAATATTTTTATCTTTACCAACTTGAATGAATGAGCTTAGTGCTTCTTCATACTTGGTTGCTTCTGCAACTACAGCAGCTTTATCTGACTCAGATACAGCATTATTATATTTTGTTTGTAACTCTGCAATATCATTGTATATTTTAGGAATGATATCAGCAGCTAAGTTTTGAATAATCTTGTTAATTTGAGCACCATAACCACTAATCATTAGTGGGTTCTTTGCAAGATTTCTGCCAAATTTAGAGATTGAGTCTTTAGCGCTATCCCATAAATCACCATGAATAATAGTTAGAGCATCTAAATTATCCTTAGTTATTTCACCCTCTTTTTTACTACGCTCTGCATTGATATCTATCAATGCATCTTTTGATGCAAGTGTCTTCTGTATGAATGAGGCCAGTGATTCATATACATCTAACTCACCACGCTCAATGAACTTCTCCATTGTTTCGCCTGGCTTAACCATCACACCTACACGGGCAAATGCCTGTGCTAGATGTTCAGCAATTTCTTCATCAGTACCGTTATCAAGTAACTCGTCAGGTACACCATAAAACTGTAATAGAGCAATCGCATAACCATTTGTAATACCATCAGTCTCAACGCCTAATTTAGCCGTTTTAAATGATTTGGTTGGATGATACTTAGCTAATGAAGCTAACGCCTCAATTACGTGCATACTAGGGCTTATATCACCATCTTTTAGTAACTTAGCTAGTGCTTTATTAAATGCAGGGCCTTTAACGTCACCTGCTTTAATTAGTTCAACGATATCATTAGTAACTTCAAGAATTCTATCAAATTCTACAAGTGAACCTTTAAGACCATTCTTATCAATGCCATAACCTAATGCTTGTGCAATACTGACTTGGTATAAAGCTCTGTCTAACTCTGATTTAATTAAGACATCAGCTGACTTAGGCATGAATAAAGCTCTGTGTATCTTACTACGTTGACCATTTATACCATTACTGTCAATTCTAACTCTATGTTGCTTCTGTGCAATATACTTAAACCAGAAAGACTGTGAACCTTGTTTTATGTAATCTTTAACTTGTTTAACGTCTTTACGTTTATCTTCATTAGAAGTCTTGTAACCATCTACACTTTCATCATGTTTAGTTTCAATATCTTGAATATCTAATAAGATATCCATATTAGTATCATCAACTAAACCAAATAGACCTAAAGCTTCTTGTTTACCTATCCATTCAACATTCTGAAGTTTTTCAATTAACTTTTGAACTTTATCAGGTAAAGCTATAAAGCTATTACGCACATACTTTTGAATATTTTTACTTGGGCTTAGTAACGGCTCAGCTAACCTAGATTCAGTGCCATTAATAAGTGTAATATTCTTTTTGTTACTTTTAAAACTTTCAATTACATCTTCCAAACCGTGTACATCTTTATATGTACCGTCCAGTAGCGGGAACTTAATTGTTTTAATTCTACGTGCCTGGTCTTTCTCAATAGCTATTTTTTGTTTTTTCGTAAGGTTAGTATTGCCAACAATTTTCTTTAACTCAGCATTCTGCATAAACTCAACATGTGAGTATGTTGTATGGTGTATTTTTACTATACCATCATGTCCAAGCTTACTGTCTTTAGTATGTACAGTTGATGCTATAACTAAAGCCATCTGTCCTAAAGCTACTTGTAATTCTTTCCCAATACTTGGGTCTTTAATTACAGTACCATTTTTATCAACAGATTCTAAAATGTCATAAGTTAATTCTTGAATCTTTAAACCATTCAATGATTCAGCATCTACTTTAATATTTAGGTTATTAAATATATCAACACCCATCTCTGTTGTAGCACTATTCCATAAGATACCCATATTACCAAACTGTCTAAATTCAGCATTTGTAACTGGATGTTTACGGTCACCATATATTAATAAAGCAATAGCTTGTTTATCTGTAACTTCGGAATTAAACTGATTGATACTCATCCAATCTAATGATGTCATCATCATTGCGAATATTACTTCATCTGGTAAAGTTCTAACACCATCGATATCTACGTACAAGTAGTTTAATAACGTACGTTGTGTGAAAGCTCCATCTTTAGAATCTCTGTTAGGATTATTTTTATCATGTTTAGGCTCTAACAAAGTATCAGTAAAAGCTTTACGATACTCTAAGAAGTATTCACCAAGATAGTTAATGAATTTCTGGTCAGTGACACCTATGTCTTTAAGCATCTTAGTAACTACGGTACTACCACCATCTTTATCTAATAAACTTTTAAGTGGATTTCGTGTGTAAAACGAATCACGTTTGGCGTGTGCAGCAACAAATATATCAAATGATGTGAAGGCACTATCTTTAATCTTCAAGAAGCCATCTTGAAACTTACTTAACAGGTTATTAATTACTACTACACTCTGACGTTTAGCTACTGCTTCTTTGTCTTGTAATGAATCCAGCTTAGCTAGTAGTTGATTAACATATGTTAATGCTTTAGGTAACTTACCATTTTTATCACGTAAAGATTCAATCTCATCTTTAATCTTTTGAATCTGCCTACCTAGCTTATTGATGTAGATTTCTAACTTAGTAGCTTTCTTTTCTGATTGCTTTGTAGCAGTCTCACCAATTTTAAGAATTTTTACTGTTTTACCATTACGTCTTTGTCTTTCAAATTTAAGCGCATTAAGGTTTGCATACATTGTGTATTCAGGCTGACCTGCGTTAAACCTATTATTTAATTTCTCATCAACTCTTGTGATTGCTGATTCTAATTCTTCATCACTAAGTTTAGCTAAATCAGTCTCTGTGCCTCCCCAATAGCCAGGGAACAGCTCAAATTTAGGGTCTCTAGGATTCTTTGAAACAAGTTCAGAATTATCAACAAGGAATACTTCGCCTGTTGTTGGGTCAGTTATCCGAATTGCACCTTCATCACTTATTTCCATAGTTCGTGTGTCAACTTCAATAGGGACACCGTTAGGGAAATAAAATATTAGGATTTCAGGTTCTTTAGTCGGAGATTTTTCTTCAGTCTCTTTTTTAACAACCGGTTTAGTTTTCTTAACAACAGGCTTAGGCTTAGTTTCTTCAATCTCAATGTTCTCTAAATCCCCTGTATCAGGTTGTGTTTTCTGTTGTTGCTTTGCAAGCAACTCAGCACTTTGACGTAAAGCTTCATCTTCTTTAATTTGCTTAGCTCTGCCTGGAGCTAGTTGTTCACTTGTGTTAATAAGTGAAGCAACTGCTTCACCAAACTTTATCTCAGCATTAATATAATGAATTAACTTACTTGATTTATTTGTTACCCACCAGTATTCATCTAAATTTTCAACTAATACACCTTTATCATTCTTTACCTTTGCAGGCTCTGTGGTTACAATTGCAAGGGTTTCTTTGTTAATCCATACCTTACCACCATTCTTAACAATATTGTAGGCCTTACGAAATACAACAAGCTTATCTTTTAAGCTTCCAATGAAATAGTTAACATCTGAAATTACATCTTTACCTTCTTCAAACAGTCTAAGGTAACTTAAGAAGCCTGTGAATTGTTTGTCTGTACCTAGTAATACATCATCACGAACTTGGTGTATATTTTTAGTTTCATTTGTGTGTTTATCTAAAGTATTTTTAGTTTTAGCTAATTTAATATGTGCATCAAGCAGTTCTTTTTCTGTATCTGATAACTGGTCTTTAAGACCTTTCAACTCTTTTAAGGTTTTATCATTGATAGGAAACAATGAGTACAGAACATCAGTAGTTTTAGCAGTAGCAGTGGACGGCTTAGCTGGTTTATAACTAGTAGTTTTTTCGTAAGCTACTTCAACTCCCGCAATCTTAGCATCTATGTCTGCTAAACCTTTCTTTAAATTTTTAATTTCAACTTTATCAGTAGCTATACCGATAGCTGCAATTAGTCTATCCCTAGCGTTTAAAGCTTTACCATAATCAACAAAGAAAGCATTCATTGCATCTAGTTTTTCTTTAGTAGTTGAATCTTCATTATCTAATACACTGATAGCATCAGCTGCATTTTTATCTAATGTATCAAAAGCTTGTACATCACTTTGTAATTGCTCATCTTTATCAAGATTTGCAGACTTATGTTGGAAGTCAAAACTTTGTAAAGTACGTTCAATTTGTTTTGATGATGTTTTAGATAGTACCGTGTTACCTTGTAAATCGTTAATATGTTTACCTAAGTTATTACGTTCCTGTTCTAAACGTTTACGGTGTTTCTTAGAAAGGCTAGTATCTTTTAACTTACGGCTAATAGCATTTAATTTTTTTATTGATTTCTCAATAGCAGTTCTAACTACTTTAGTCTCAGCACGAGCAGTCTTACGCTGTTTAACATTAGTAGGTTCAACTCTGTTATTGGCTTTACGTTGTTTAATATTAATTAAACGTGCGCGTTCAGCATCATACTTTTCTTTTCTGTCTGGGAATTTGGCTTCTAATGCATCAAACTTGTCATTGATAGCTTTTATTTCAGCTGTTAATCTAACACCATCAGTAGCGTATTCTTTACGCGCTTGAACAGTAGAGTCATTAGTACTAAACTCTTTAATGGCCATAATTAGCTCATTCTTAGCAGATTCTATCTCAACAGTACTTACGTCTGACTCATTAGCATTCTCAGCATTTTGGCTAGTTGTCAAGGAATCTACGTAAGCAAAAGCTTTCTGTAAGTTGTCCATACCTTCAGTGTCTAATCCACTGAAGTCTAAACTTTCATTTTGCTCTAACTGACTTAAAGCACTATCTAACTTCTGTTCATTGATAAGTATTTCTTGCTCTGACATGCCAGCAGTATTTTTACCGGCTTCAATTGCTTCTTGTAATATCTGTGCTGTTTGTTCATCTGTGAACTTACGGTCACCATCTATTTGTTTACTTAATTGAGACGTTGTAGTAGTAGTACCACTTATAACAGAGCCTGGAACTAAACCTGCTACGAAAGAGTTTGCCATACCCCATAAGAACTGGCTACTAGCCATGTCAGGTAAATGACCATTCTTAATTAAATCTTGGGCAGCTTCTTCAATTACAAATTGTAATGCTTCAGTAGTACCTTCAGTTAAACCTCCGGCAGCCATCTCTTTACCTATTACTTTAAATACTTGACCCGCACCATTCTTACGGAAAGAGCTATATAAAGTTTTAGTACCTTGGTTACCTAAGCCCATTTTCTTAAGAACTTTCAATGGGTAGAACATTTCTAATGTAGCAGCAGCTGAACCACCAGCTAAAGACATAGTAATAGCTTTAGCATCTCTATGGCCAGCTACTGCTACATCACCATAAATACCACCAGTTTCCATTACATTAGCAGCTAAGTAACCACCAACTGATGCTGACCTATTCTTAATTTTTTGTAATTGTTTCTTACGTATTTGTTTGTTGACATATTTCTTACCCATGTACTCGGCACCTTTACCAGCAGCATATCTTAAACTACCATAACCAACGGCTACGGCACCACCAGTAAAGTATGCAGCTAGTGCAACACCACCTATCTCAATGATAGATGGCATAGCTTCACCAAGTAAGCCCACTAACTTTCTCAGTGCAGCATCTGGATTAGACCAATCCACTTCTTCAATAGGAGGTAAGTGTGCACCATTACGCTGAGCTTCATCAATGTTATCTAAATAATGCTCTAACATCTTAGTAGCAAACTCTGTGTTTCCGGTTGCATCTGCGAGTAATGCAGCAAAACCATAACCGGTAGCTTGTAAGTTATCTACACCTGAACTAAAACTATCTTCAAAAACTTCCCAGTATGTATCCTTACCTTCAAGACTGTTAACTAAAGCTTGTTTTCTCTCATAAGCTTTACGTGTTATGGGCTGTCCCATTGAATCAACATATTGACCTGTTTTAAGTTGACCATAATCTACAGTCATAGACCTAGCTTTAGCTGCTATTCTTGCTTCTTTTTCTGATTTGTGTACACTAGTAGGTTCTATGTCACCTCTAGCAAGCATTACAGCAACTTCATCATCTGAGTATTGCTTACCATCCCAGATGGTAGGAACATTAACCCACTTACCATCTACCTCAAGTGTTGTAGATTTCTCAGAAACAATTTCACCATTTAAATAAAATGCAGGTCTTCCAAACTGTGTATTACCAACAACTTGACCTTCATTAGGCATCTTGAAGTTAGAGTAATTACTACCATTCTCAGCTTCGTATTTAGAACGTATTTCGTTTTGTTCTGGAGTGTTATCAAACCACCTAGTATTAAACTCAGGTGTGTTCATAGCATTGTATATATCAACACCAGTGAATGGGTTTGTTAGCGTAGCTTTAGTACGTTTATCTGTTGACCACTTTAATGATGTGGGGTCATATGTAGCATCTGCAACAATGCCATTATTAATGTCTTGACCTTCAGAGGCAACCTTGTCAAATAACTCTTCTGAACGTTTACCCATAGCAAAGATAACATCATTAGTTATCCTGTCTTCAGGCACATTCCATAACTTAGCATAGTGAGCACGTTGGCTATCCCTACCTTTACTTTCAGCTTTATAAAATGATGTCTCTGGTGCATCAATTCCTAGAGCACGTAATCCAGCTTCTTTATCACCTAAAGTAAAATAACCTGAATCTGCATCAGTACCTTTACCTTGTAAGTTTTTGAAAGTTACCCTGTTAGTACCTTGCTCTAAAAAGTTAGAATTACCTTGTTCAATTCGTGTAGATACATTATCTAAATAACTATTACGTATAGCTTCTTCTAAAAAGGTTGTTGAGTTACCTGAAATGTCAGATAATTTTTCACGTTTACGTGTACTTGTTGAAGCTAAACTCTGTATTTTACCTGCTACAACACTACTAAAAATCTCAGAAGATGAGGCCATAGTGGGAATTCCTTATTTATTTAGTTGCTTCTTTTTTTCTTTCTCTGATTCGATGAATGCATCTGTTTGAAATTTACCAAGTTTCAAGATATCCATTAAGTCTACATTTTCTAATTCTTCAACATCTTTACCACCATATATAAACTCATCGATACCTGACTCATCAAAAGTGAATGCTTGCTTAAATATTTTGATAGCTCTATTCTGTTCAGCCATTGTATAGTTATTATCTTTAAAGAACCCAGAAAGTTTATCAATAACCTCATCAGCAGGTACATCTGCTATACCCAAACTCCAGTTGCTTGTGGTACCTGCTTCTTTATTCTGTTTTATCATATCTGCACGATATTGATTTAAGTAGTCCTTACTAGTTTTACCTGAATTTTTTGCTTTATTTTCCGCAATAATTTCACTAATTCTATAATCATGTTTAATTTTTTCTTGAGCAGACCAACTAGGGTCAACAGGAGCATTAGCAGTCTTATAAGCTTCGATAACAGTATCTAAATTAGCAAATGAAGTATTAGGGTCAATTGATTGTAATAAGGCATTTCTATCATCTTTAGCTCGCTTAATATCTTCAACAGAACCATCATCTGCAATTAGTGCCATAGCAGCAGTTAGTTCATTTGTTTCTCTGTCACTTCTATCTGAGCGGTATCTTTCAACAGCATCTCCAATACCTGAAATGCCAGAACTCAACATCTTATTACCTTGGCCCATTGCTTCTAGGATACTGGCACCGTTAGTTGGTGCTATGTTTTGCCATGTTACTGCCATAATATCTCCTTAACCTATGTTGCCATATTTAGGCACCAATGATGCCATATCTGTCCTACCTTGAGCTTTCTTCCAAGCATTCTGGTCATTTAGTCTGTTATTGATTGTAACAGCTTGAGACTCATAATTCTTGTTCCACTGGTCAACTTGGTTACCCATCATTTCTCTAGCCAGCTTAACTTGCTTAAGGCCCGCCCATGCTCCAGCTAATGCACCTGCACCTTGTAATGCAGAGCCTACGCTTGATAATGTGCCATTATTCATCCAGTTTGTGCCATTGGTACCTGTAGGGTTAACTAAACTATTATATTGTTTATCTGTAAAAGAATTAGCTGCCGGTGAACCTCCAATAATAGGTGCTTGATTGCCACCTATATATCCTGCAGAGTTGTTATTAAAACCTAAATTATTGTTGTAAGCCTCTAATGGATTAGAGTTATTACTACCTCCACCAAACCAATTAAATTTGCCACTATTATCATCAAAAAATCCCATAAACTTCTCCTAAATATTTTTAATTTTAAATAAATGTATCTCTATCATACATCAAAGTAGATATGAGATGTTAGTTTTTACTTTACGCTGATAACAAAGCG
>Ga0233413_10000319_pt1 | contig 23765 bp, 5 predicted proteins | sample Na_anoxic_6_MG_FD_189019 | JGI IMG/M metagenome (GOLD analysis project Ga0233413, IMG submission 189019) | Seawater microbial communities from Saanich Inlet, British Columbia, Canada - Na_anoxic_6_MG | ecosystem: Environmental > Aquatic > Marine > Inlet | place: Canada: British Columbia...
TAATGATTGATTGAGCTACTGTGTAAGCTAATCCTGTATCAACAAATATACAACCTGAGGCACCTAGAGTAAAACAAGTTACAGAAGTAGTTGCATATTTATCACCATCTTCACCTGCTGTTCCACTAGTCCCACTTGTCCCACTAGTTCCTGTTGTACCAGAGCTTCCACTTGAGCCAGTAGTTCCACTGGTTCCTGTTGTACCAGAAGATCCAGAAGATCCACTAGATCCACTTGAACCAGAGGTTCCAGAGGTACCTGTTGTTCCACTTGAACCAGATGTTCCACTTGTTCCAGAAGAACCAGAGCTACCTGATGTGCCAGATGTACCTGTTGTTCCTGAACTACCTGAAGTACCAGAAGACCCAGACGTACCTGAAGTGCCAGAAGTTCCACTGGTTCCATCAATACCTGAACCACTGCACAATGCTTGGTTGATACTTATTAATGCGTCTTCAACTGTTTGATTGGTGTTGACTCCAGCGCATATTAAATTAGGGCCTTCATAGAAGACACAGGCGCTACTAAGTCTGATTGGACATGGGTCCGCTGCACAAATTAGGTTACTCATCTGGAAATTATTTATTAGTGTACTATCTTTAGAATATCACTTGTTCTGTATAACTGTCCAGCAACCAAGCCAGAAAACAACGCTGCAGCATTATTAGCATATTCAGGTACTCCAGCTATTGGAGCAGTTAGTAGTTGATCAAAGTCATTTGCTGTACCAGCATTAGATGCATAGTACACCATAGACGTATTGCTATCAACATACAATTGTCCTACGTAAGTTGCAGGAGAATTAGGGGAACCTGTTCCTGTTTTAGGAACTAAGTTCTTATCAATGCTTCCTAGGATGTTTTCTAAGTTATCTCCAGGGTTTACTACTGCATTGGGTAAGTAGGGGCCATTGTATATAATGCATTCAGCATTTTGATATACGGCACAAGTTGGGCAAATTTCAGCGGTTCTCATAGTTACAAAGTTATGTTTTATATATGTGTTTAAAAAATTGTTAAAGAAATATAGAGCTATAATATAGCGTTACCTATTTCTCTTTGGGATTGTTACGTCCATAGCCTTAGCCCACTCCTCATCAAACATTGCAAGATAGTTCACAAATGACTTAGAAAGTGGAAACATCTTCATTAAATTCTTAGTTGGTTGTGCTCTCTTTCTAACCTCTTTAATTGATCTATCAGGATTAGATATGTCAAACCCTGAAATCTCTTTCATAAGATGTGTTGCAAACTTACCAACCTGTGTTACAGTTCCAAGAAGAGGCATTCCTGAATCAAGTGTACTTGCCATCTCTACTGGATTATAAAAGAATCCTAGCTCACTAATAAACTTATCTATAACTTTTTGAAAGTATCTAAATTGGTTCTTCTTAGCTCTATCTTCATCATCATCTGGAGCAATTGCACCAATGGCAAATGACAGTGCAAGCATGTTAAGTAGAATTAGAAGTTCTTTTCTTTGATTATATAGATTAGTTTGTATTAAATCTGCAAAGTCTTCTTTAGTAATATTTGCTTGTACACCATTTTCTTTAAAGTATTGTTTAGTGTATCGTACATACAGTTCATCTATTTTTAATATACCTTTATCTGAACCTTTTATAATATCTTGAATTAAATTACTTTTAGCAGCAATGCTTTCAAGAAGCATTCCTCCCCATAATCTAACTCTACCAATCTCATATCTTTCACCTGTAGTTATTCCATTCTCATCTATTTCTACGTTGAAATCATCAGCAACTTTTCTGAACTCACTAAAACGTGTGTCAAAAAGTTTAGGTATCCAACCTTTAAATACCATCAATGAACGAAGCCATATGTTCATGTTCACTCTCATGTTATCAAAGTCTGTCATACCTCCTGTTGCAGTTCTAGCAATAGTTCTTGCTACATTAGTTAGACGTTGTAACTCTTTTCTATTACTTAAATCTAATCCTGGTACAACAAGTTTGCCATTTTCAAGTTTTTTTATAGAGTTTATAGATCTTGTTTTCTGTAGCTCTTTAATCTCTTCTTCAATCTTTGGATTTAATTCTTTAAACTTTTCAGAACTTTCATATCTTGCTTTATATTTTTTCTTTACAAAGTCTCTAATGTTTACAAGTTTTCCATCTTCTACCATCATATTGTCTAACAGCGCCATGAATACAGACTTCTCTATATGTAATTCAGGTTGTCTAAAAAAGAAAAATAAACTGTCAGAGAAATTTTCATCAGAAGCTAATTGAGTCCACTTAGTAAGACCTGCCTTTTTGAACTTTTCATATGTAGGTTCTTCTTTCAAAGGCATGAAGGTATCTAGTAATTCAAGAAACATTGTTCTCTCATCATTGTTTACCCACTTATTACCTATAAGTTTATGTTCATACTTTAATACTTCTCTATATTTAAAGTATTTTCCTGCTAGTGCACTTAGTTGAACATTACCACCAAAAGCATTTACAGAACCAGAGATGAACTCAAAACCTAAAGATCTTGCTTGAGTATATCTATTTAAAGCATCCATTGTTTTTTGTATAGAATATATATTATCTGTTCGACTAACGATATCTCTACCAACTGCTTTGTTTATAATGTCTGTTACTTTTGATAGGTTAAATCCTATATCAGAATCATCTGATGCATATTTTTGACCATACAACGTAGCTCTAAAAAATTGATCAATGATTTCAAGGTTTTTCTTTGAGCCTGCCTCAAGTACTAATCTTCCATTTTCTTTTATAGCACCTCCAAATCTACCTGTTTTTATATTCTTCTTAAACTGTTGTACAGTTTTAGCAAGAAGAAGTTGATCCTCTATTTCAGTTAGATACTTATACTTATTCATGTGATTAGTATAAAGTAAGAGATTCTTAAATATATCTAAACTAACATCAGAATAATCATTAGGACCATCTTCTTGAATACTAAAGTCATTAACATAATATTTAGGTATGGAGTTTTCTAATTCATTTGTAACCTCATTAATAGATCCATATCCAACATCATCAGCTTTGTTTTGTAATCTTTCTTTAAATCTAGAAAGAGGAGGTAGTGAACCGTCCCAAGCAATACTTTCTGCCATACTTTTTCTAACAAAAGGTAAAAATGTAGAACGTACAGCATTGTTTATGTAACCTATACTTTGAGCTTTGACATTTAGTTTAGTAATAAAGTTATAAAGTTCAAGTAATTCAGGATCTTTTTTAATATCAAGATACTCTTTACTTTGCCACTTCTCTTGTGGGTGTCTTTTTAGTACGAAATTACCCCAACCATTAAAGTCAGTTCTAAGAACATCCCACATTCTATTAGCTTCTAATATTAACTTTTCTCTACGCTCACCCTCTGGATTGTTTTTCTTTATTCTAGCAATAGACCTATCTAATATAGGCTTAGCCTCTTTATAGTAAGCTGGTAAATTAACATTATCTTTAAGCCACTTCTTACTTCTTGCACCTTCTTCTGAATTTGCTTTTAACTCTGAGTAATACTCTGCCTCATATTGATATATAAGTTTATTTACAATACTATCTTTTTTATCTCTTTGATATATCTTAGATACTATATCTTTTAAATTACCACCTCTAGCTTTTAGTCTATCTCTAATATCTAATAACTCGTTAGTTTCTTTTAATGATTCTGCATTAGCCTTACCCATTGCAGAATTAGCCATCTTGTATAAAAGAGTTGTAGCTGCTAAGCCTATATCTGACAACCCTCTAAACAATGATTTAAGTCCTGTCACAACCTTCTCTGGGTTCATTAATCCTGTAACAAGGTTACGTTCTCCTATAAACTTAGAAGTGAATTCTCCAGAAAGTTTTTCAATTTTTCTTCGAGACCTACGAATAGATTCTTGTTGATCTTTAAGTTTTTGAACAAGCTCTTTACGTGAAGCTAAATTGTCTTTGTCTTCTTCTGTAATAGCCTCTACCTCCATTCCCTTAGTGTAGATTAAGTCACCTAGTTCATCTGCAAGAGTTCCAAATATTTCTGCAGACCCTATGTACTCCATCATACTTGCAGAAAATTCAGAAAGAGCAACATCGTCTAAATCTTTATCATTAGCTGGCCTTCCCTCATAGGAGGTTATGTATTCTGAAAGTATATTTGTACCTTCTCTTTCCATTATTGCAATTGTGTCAACCAATGGTCCAAGGTTTTGATTACCTCTTAGAGATCTAACTGCTTTTTTTATAAGGTTTACTCTTTCTATTTTGAATTCATACTCATCATCTGTCTTTGTAGATCTTTCTTCTAATGATTTTTGAACAGCAGATAGTTGTGAGAGCACATCATCAATAACTTCTACTCCTGTTAGTTCTGTTTTTTCTGATACAGGTGTTAGTGTAAGAGGATCTATTTTTCCTGGGTCAACACTACCTATCTTAATACCTTTAATTTCCAGATTACTTTTTTGATCTTTGGGATTTGCTCTTTTCAAATCCATTATAATTGGTATAGCCCTGTTTTTATTTATGGTACTAATTCCGTAATTATCTACTAGTATCTCTTTATATCTACGAAGCTGAATATCATACGCACCTTGTTTAAACCAAGCAATATCTTCAGCATTTTTATAAATGCTCATAAACTTCCAGTCATATATATTAGCTGTGCCATCTTCTTCTACAATAAGTAAATCAATAGTACCTGCTTCTTTTTCTTTTTTATCATATACCTGCAGCTCAGTAAAAACTAATGGGTTCTTACCGTTTTCTGAAAAGGATGCAATCAAATCAGTATAGTAGGTTTCTAATTTATCATATACTTGACTATCAACACTATTTGAGAAAGTGGGTTTTGGACCAGGGTTAACTCTTCTGGTACCATCACTATTAAAAAACCTATCGTGTATATCTTTTTCAAAGAAATCATGATACTTAGTACCTAGCAAACGCTTTACTTCATTGTCTTTATCTTCTTGAGCAGTAAATCTCTTATCACCAAGCTTGTTTTTATACCAACGTTTAACTCTATCAGTTACCCTTTTTGTAATTCTCACGTATTCACCATCAACAAGAAGTTCGTAGTAACTTGTAGCTTTCTCCTCATCTGCTAATAAGGGGTCTGTTTTTTCATTAGTTTCTATCTTTCTTAAAGAAGATTTAGTTTCTTCTATCTTTTGTTGAAAATCTTTTTGAGCATCTGATAATTGATAGTATATTTCTGTGCTGTTTAGATCAAGAATACTTCCTTCAAACTCACCACCTAATACTGTCTCAGCTGTTTTAGAGAATATATCAATGTTTGCTTTCTTATACTGCCCTCTAAACCAATCAGTTATAGTATTCCACATTCTTCTAAATAAAGATTGGTCTACTTCTTCTAAGTTTATATTGGGGTCGTTTGTAATTACAGCTGCGATCATTTTATCTACAGCCTCTTTCTTTATTTTACGAATGTTTGGTTTACCATTAGGTAGTTGATACGCCTTAGAGTCTTTGTACTCAGCTAGAGTGTCTTTATATATTTGAAATCTACCTATCTTAGATATCATTTCTGTAACAAGTTTAGGGTCACGTTGCTCAATAATAGCTGTAGCAATGTGCACCATCTCTTCTGTAAGAGCTACATCTTCATTACCTTCAGACACAGCAATTATACCAGCAGTAAGATCAGCAAGAGCGTTAGCAGAAGAAACATCTACAGCAGGGTTTTGTTTTGCATATTCACTAAGTGACTGTACATCAACGCCCATCTTCTTGATCACCTTTTTAACTTTGCTTAATACCTCAGGAGATGCTTTTTTTGCTACAGTTGTTTTTCTTTGTAATAAAATAGACTGTTGTAGTATCTCAGGAAGAATTGTTACCTCACTCCAAGTGTTATTATATTCATCAGTTATTTTATTTACATTATATAGTTTATTAAGAATATTAGTAACCCTATTAGTATAAAAAGCTTCTACAGGTTTAAGTTTCTCTAAACCCCCTGTTTTAAGGCTATTTCTTCTTTCTGTTTCAATATCAATTTCTTTTTGTACTTCATCTTTGTATTCTTGAATACTTTCATAAGATTTTACTCCAAATGGAGCTGTAGATATATCTTCTTCTAAAATATAAGGTCTTGAATTATCTTCATAATACTTAATTAAAGATTTATTTTTACCTTCTTTTAATTTACTTATTCTTGCATCAATAACTTTAATTTCATCAGCAATAGTTTCATGACCTTCTACTTTAGCAGCAGTTTCTCCTGTAGGAAATAATACTTTCTCATATCCTTTCTTAGCACTATCTTGTACTATAGATTGTATAAAGAAGTTAACCCAGTTACCTTTTTTGTTTAGTAGTTGTAGGAAATTGTTTTCTTTACTTTCTTTTTCTTCTTTAATACTAATAGGCTTTATTGATACAGAGTCATCATCTGTTGCAAAAGAACGGATTTTTCCATCAGACATCTTAATAGTAACCAAACCAGGCTCACCTGGTTCCCATTGGTTTTCGTCTCGTAAGAACTCAGGTTCAGTTTCTTCGGTGACTTCTAATACTATACCTTTAACTCTAATCTCTACATTTTCACCAGTTTCTGGATCAACATTATAAGGAGGAATAACTTCAACTTGATCTCCTACTTTATAACCTGCAACTCTTTTTGCAGGCATCGTAGTTAAATCGTTTTTCTTTCTACCTTTCTGAAATAAATCAGATTGTACTTCTAGTATTCTACGAGTTTTAGTTACATCACCTTTAGTTCTATCTGGATAATTTTTAAGTAAATATTCTTCTAAAGCTTGTTCAGAACCGTCAGTTCTAATCATAGCTTGTTCCATTTGCTCAGATGACCAATTTTGTTGTTTTAATGTATTTAAAGTTTTTTGGTTTAAACTTCTATCATCACTTCTAAACCAACCTATACCTTTATCAGTACTAAATTTAGCATGACCTTTAATATTAGGTGTAATACCTGGTGTAGCTATTTCATTTTCTGTATAGTTAGTACCTCCTGGAACTGTTAGTCTAGAGTAATATTGAGTAGGATTACTACTCTGCCTAGCATTATTAAACTCTTCTTTAGTAATAGTTTTACTTCCTCCTTCATTATCAAATACTTTATAAACATTTCTAGTTGGGTCAGAATAGTAGTAATCTTCTCCTACTTTAAATTCTGTACTATCTTTAATAAGCCCTTCTTTTACTTTAGCAGTATTAACCTCAACAGTAAAACTATTATTAGCTAATATAGATGTAACTAAATCTTCTATACTAGGTTCAATTAACTTATTAGTTTCAGGATTAACATATGATATATTATCATAAACTTCTTGTATGTAAACTTTTTGATCTTTAGGTATTTGAAGTTCTGTCAGAGTTTTATTTAAATCCCATCCAACATTTTTAGCTTTAGAAAATATTTGTTTAGCTTTTTCACTAAGTAAAATATTAACTGATTTTAAAGAATAAGAAACTTTATTAGGTGATACATCGTACTCAGACTTAGGAACATTGCCACCATACTTATCCCATAAAGCATAAGCCATGTTTTCTCCCCTAGCGTCTACTAGTATATTCCATTCTGGTAAATTTATATTTGGACATGTTGCCATTAGCCTTTACATTTTGCGTTAATTATTTCACCAGCTTGTTCTGGAGTGTATCCAAGTTTTCCGGTTAAAGTCTCATAGTTTATCATAGAACCTGAAAACGATCTATTGTTTACAGTTACCCTATCTCCCTTTACAGTTATTATTAAATCTCCTGTTTCAACTTTATTATAAGATTTTATTGTCTTTGATTTTACAATATAAGGAACTATCTCTTCATCTATCACTTCATTTTTTACTTTCATCATTCCATTATCAATAATAGATTCTCTAGCGTTTGGATAAAACTCATTAGCTCTAAAGCTATCACCAAGTGCATTAATTGGTTTGTATATAAAATAAAGTCTACCTCTACTATCCTCTGTTGTAAGAGGAGTTATTTTATCAGCATCATATACCTTTTTATATAATCCTTTATTTAAGTAAGAGTAATCTCCATCCTTACGCATTGTAGCTCTTTCTGTAGCTGATATTTTAAGATCAGTCCAAGTAAACACTTCAAACTCTCCACCTCTTCCACCACTTACCAACTGTGGTATTTGATCTGATTTCATAGCATTTCTTAAATTAGTGTACCCAAAAAATGATAAGCTTGGATAATAATATCTCCCCCTTGAATCTGGTATTGTATTTAAAGATGTAGAAGGAGCTACGTCACTATCATTCCAGTTGTTTCTCTGAAATACTGAAAGGTTATAAAAGTCTTGTAAGTTAGGTAATTTTTCTATTCTAGACAAGGTTTTATTATATATCCTTGAAAAGTCTTTATAGGGAATGAGTGATGTAAATGATATAGGAGAGTTACCAAGACCTGATTGTAAAATAGCCACCTTAACTATCCTATCATATAAACTTTGTGAGCCTTCTAAATATTCTCTTAGTTCACGAAAAGCATATATAATATTATTTTGATCATATACCTTATTGTCTCTGTTTGCAAGTTTTAAATTAGTTGGTGTATTTCCAACTGCTGGAGAAGATACTACCTCTAATATATTTATAATCTCATTTTGATATAATGGATGCTCTTTGTTTTTCTTTACAGTGTCAATAAAAGATATAACTTGAGAACCTACACCTGTTTCAGATAATAATAAGTCTTGTAATTCTTTGTTTAAATTTTGATCTGTTTGTACAGACCAATCAAATAAATCATTAACTGCTTTCTTAGCTAGCTTTACAAATACTTTATCAGGTAAGTTTGCGTAAGGTGTCAACACCTGTTCAAGGACATCTCTAACTCTACCTGTATCAGAAACAAGGAAGTTAGCTACTCCATCTCTAGCATCATTTATTTTTTCAGATAAGTTTCTAATAAAAGAATTATATAATATATCATCTACACCTGAAATAATACTATCTTGAGCCTTAACAAGTTGAAGATTTTTCTTAAGTATTAAGAATGGATCATTAAAGTTTGTAGTATCCCAATTTGTTCCGTCCATAACTGTGCGTAATTGGTCAGCCATTTTAGCATACTTCAAAAATTCTCTAAAGATAAATATCTGTTCTATCTGTTCTTCTTTAGTAAGTGTGTTTGTTAGAGTATCATCTGTAACTTCGTCTCTTGCACCGCTTGGTAGTTTACCTAATGTACTATATAAAGAAGCTTTACTAGGTATTTTATTAGGTAGTTTATCCTCTTGTTCTTTAGTTAATCCTCCATACTTACTTATAGTGTCATCTATAAACTGATCTATGTATATAAATCTATAACCTTTATTCTCAATTGACTGCATATGATTAAGAATAATTGGTTGGTTCATAAAGTAGGCTACAGTGTCTGCTGGTACACCTATGTTTATAAGAAACTGGTACGTAGATGTTAAGTTTGGTGTAGCTCCCATTTCCATAATCCATGGTCCGCCAGATCCAGTTATATCCACGTACCCATTTATAAATTGACTGTTTATATTTGATATTAAGTTATCATCTGCATTGTCTATACCAGATAATGAAGGATATTCTTGACCGTCTAATACAACCTTGTTATATTTTTCAAAATTAACTACTCCATCTCCTAAATATTTTTGATCTTCAAGAGCTATATCTTTTAAATTATTTTTGTTTACATATACAACACTTCTTTGATTAAGTGAATGATTGGTTTGAGTCCTTGCAGCAATACTAATAGCTTGTTTACCTGACACAAAAGCTTGCCTTAGTCTAGACATATATCTTCTGTCAAGTAGATTTGATACACTTGAATAATCAAAAGTCTTACCTGTTATTTTTTTAACAATGTCCTCAGAAATCTTTTCTAAACTAGTAGAGTCATTTGGTGTAGTAAGTCTTTTAAAATTTAATTCGTGAGTTACTAAATTCTCAGATGATTGTATAAATTCATTTTCTAAAGACTTCTTATATAGGCTATTAACTATTGTATCTTTTAACCCTAATTCTTTTAAAGTTATTGCAAACTCTTCTATTACATCTTTCTCTGATGAGAATCCAAGTTTACCTAAGAGTTCAGCTAATTGTCCATCTTGCTCTATTTGTCTTTCTGTAGAGTTAAAGTCTAAGAGTAATCTACTAAGTGCATCTTTTTGTTTTTTGTCAAATAATTTACCTTCATCAAACATTTTACCAAACTCATCTTTAGCTGTTTTACCCATTCCAAAATAGGGTACCATTCTGAGTTTTTCATTTTGATAAAATACATTCTTAAAGTAAATTGATAATTTATCAATATCAAAATCCGATCCCACTTTTTCTACAATTGCAGCTGGTACAACAACACTATCTCCAAACTCCTCTGGTAAAAATTTCTTTATTCTTATTGCATCGATGGAGTTTTGTGCTTGTGTTGGTATACGGAAAGCTAATCCAGATAAGATCTTCTTACCTTCATCAGTAGTGTTTAGGTATTCTAAAAGTTTCTCGTCAGATAAGTCACTCTTAAACCAACGTCCAACCATAACCTCCATTACTCTCTTACCATCTGCATCTTCATAAAAACTAAGAATGTCAGAAGTATATCCTTTCTTACCGTTAATATCTGTAATAGCAGCACGAGTAGACTCAAACATTGCTGAACTTATTTGCACTAATTGTGAGCCTGATATTTTAGGACTAACAATTAGTCTGTCTACAGCAGAATATAAAACATTTCTAACTATTTGGTATGCAGGTGTAGCTTCAAGAACAGCTTCACCATTTAAGAATGCTTCAAGAGCATCAGAGATATTGTCATTTGTTTCTCTTTTAAAGATTTCTTCACGAAGTGTTTCAACAGCCTTTGATCTACCCTCATCACTAAGAGAGAACTCTCCATTTTTTTCAGTGATACCTAAACTCTCAAGTAAAGTTAGGTACCCTTCGTTAGTCATCTCCTCTAATAACTTTTGATTGTTAACAATTTCTTTGTATAGCTTAGAGTTTGTTTCTCTTTCTTCTTGAGATAAAAGATTCCACTGAGTAAAATCACCTTTATAATCAATAGGTACTCCGTTATTCATAAAGTCCATAGTGATAAGCTTAGTAACCTGAGACCCTCGTGTAACCGTTGCAATATTTTTAGACGGTACATCAGACTGTAAGCTCATTATAGATAGCGGTACGTTTACTATAGACTCATACTCAGCATCATTAAATGCAGCAACACCTTTATCAGTTTGTTGTGTAGATTCAACATATGTATCATGAGAGTTTTCAGCTCCCACTTTTCTACTAGAGTCAAACACCATGTAATCTACGTTCTCTTTCTGCATTTTATTATACAGCCTAACTCCATTATCTGCACCAAGCTCTTTCATCACTCTGTAAGATAAAGGATACAGTGAAAATTTATCAAGTACTACGTTATTGTATGGAGAAGGGTTTCCATCCTTATCCAATTTAGGTCCTGATGTTATAGGTTTTACTGGTGTGAATGCACTCTTTACTTTAGGGTTTCCTTCTTTTAATAACTTTTGTTCTTCTGGTGATATGTCTAAGTTTTTATCACGTTTCTCCCAAGCAACCTCATATCTATATTGTTTCTCTTCATTCTCATTCCAATTCGCTGTTCTAATTCTAAAGTTACGATAAGCTTTAAAAATTATACTACCACCACCATCAGTCTCTTCAAACTTACCATAGTTTGGAAGATCTATAACACCAATAACATCTTTATGAGTAACTGTGCTCATGTAATCTTTGGTAAAGTTAGTATATCCCATATCATCTTTACTGTATCCCTTATTATAAATATTGTTGTAGGCAACATTCATTTTAGGAGAATTACTTACAAGCGCTTGTCTTGGAGATAAAAAACTTTTGATACGTTTAAGCTCATCTTTATATTGATATGGATCTGAATAAATTACTTTATGCATTTCTATATTAGCCACCGTATAATTTACACTAAGGAGTATCATCTCATTAGCAAACTGTGACCTGTTTAGGTTTGTTAATCCTTCTACATTCTCTACTGTATAATTTTCTCCAACTTCTTTTAGTAAATCAAATCTTTTTAAATAGGAATTTGTCCTGCCTACATCAGTTAATATAAACTCTTTTACAGCACTATCTATTTCTTTCTGATGTATTTTATATACTTCTTCTGGTGTACCACTAGTATCAAGTATCTTGTTATGCAACTTCTCACCTAGCATGTTTTTAAAGAACCTTAAATCTGTAGTCTTTCTTTTTTCAAACTCTGGAGTACCTGTTTTGTATTCTACTTTTGGTATAGGTCGATTATCTCTAGATAGTTCTAGTTCTGATATAAAATATCCTTTAAATATTTCATTTATATCAGTCATTCCTCTATTAAGGTCAGACATTTGTATAGCGTTACCCATATATAACATGTGCTCAATAGAAGCATCACCAGGAACTAAATTAAGATATTGACCATTGCGGTTTAAATTAAGCTCTTGTATAAATCTCTGTCTTGCACTTAATCTACTAGAAGGTGTAAGTTTGTTTTTAATCTTATTGTCGATACCACCTGCAGATCCTGGTTTTAAAAACTTATTAGCTCCTGCTTTCTTTGCACCATCTTCAGTAAACATTCTTCTAAGAAGGTTAGATCCTTTAACAAATACATCTTTTAATAAGTATTCATACTTCGTACCTGCTAATTCATTTAGATTATCTATTTGAGAAAGATTATCATGTAGTTCAGAAATAGCATTAATACCTAAATAAACTTGTACACGTTCACCCTGTAGGTTAAAATATGTACTACTAAATTCAGGATTAGAAGCAGCTTGTTGAAGAATTCCTATCTCTAACAATCGTGAATTCATATCTAGAGTTCTTGTAGAGAATGTAGAGAGTCCTTTTCCTTGTGATAAAGTATTTAAACTTTTAAGTAATCCACCAAGAGTAGCTTGAAACTGTTTTTTATTTGCAGGAGTTAGCTTATTATAATCTGCAGCACTAAAAGGTATACCTAGAGTTGATAAAAAGTTAAGTGAACTGTCCCTTGTTTGTAAATTAACCGCACCTAATCTAGTTCTATTTACAGTATACTTACGTGTCTTTTTATTATAATTAAAATATCCTTTGTCAGCTTTTGATAAAGTAGATATGGCACCAATGTATCGATCTTTTAATTGGAGAGCTGCACTAGACAACGAAGCACTACCTATAGTAACTTCACCGTTTTCAAATATAAATGTATTCTTAACATCTAAATTTGCTTTTTTAAATGTCTTCCACAAACCAGAAAGTAACTGAATACCGTGTGCTGTATCAATGTTACTAAAGTCAACTCCAGCTTCATTAATAGAGCTTCTTGTTAAACGTGAATACAACATTTCATAAGTAGGATCTTGAACTGCTAGATCTCTCAGTCTTTCAATCATTTCTTCTACGCTTCTAGACGTGTGTAGATTATTCATTAATGTAATAAATGATTTACTTGAAGAGACAAGTAATCTTCCACCAATAGAAGACACTACAGACTTTCCACTTTTATCTACTACAGGATTAGAAGCAAGAAGTAATTTAATAGCTGTATTTGCTTTTCTAAAATTATCTATTTTTGAAGCATCAAATCTATTACTCTCTCTAATTTTATCCTCATCATTTATTTGTAAAGAATCGTTTTCATCAAACTCTATACTGTATGCTCTTATATATTCTTTATGTTTAGCTACAAGTCTTGGCCAGTCAGCAAGTATATCTTCTTGTAATTTACGATTGCTTTTAATAATATCTTGCAATCTTTCTTTTTGTGACTTAGTTAAATCTTCTGAATTATTAATAATATCATTGATAACAATTTCTTTACCTCTGACTGTTGCTAACACACCAACCTTTAACTTTTGATAAAGTTCTGTTGAGTTTACTTTTTCTATATTAAACAAGTTTTCGTCTGACTTGATAAAGTCATTCAACATTAAGAATGTCATTTCTTGAACAGTATCAGATGTTTCTTTATCACTTAATGTTTTAGGTAATACATCATCTTGTTCTGAATCAAAACCGTCATCAATAGGTGTGTCACGGAATTCTATTTCAGGAATAGTACCGTTGTACTTAGCCCATAGATAATATGCCTCACGCTCCCCTTTAGCAGCTACGAGTCTTTTCCACTCAGGTAATTTTATATTAGGACATACTCCCATCAGTCTTTACATTTTTTGATTAATATTTCCTCTATCTCTTTCTTAGAAAACCCTTCCAATAATAAATCTTGTACATCAGAACTATCAAATCTATCTAAGTTAACATTCATTTTTTCTTTTATAAGACCTCCAAGTTCTACTGAGTTAACATCTGATATACGTTTGTTTATTAAATCATTTAAACTATCAAGCTCACTAGTTTGTTGTGTTGGTTGTACAGGAGTAATATCATATACATACAACTTTCTTTTACCTGCTAAGAAATCTTTTGTTGAAGAAAATTTAGGACCAGACTGTGCAAAAGCTTCTGACTTATTAATAGCTTCTACTCCACCAGCTTCTTCAATAGACAGTAGTCCTCTATTCGTAAGATTAAATTGCTGACCTTCTATATTATAAACACCACTTGGTAAATTATTTGTTCTTAAAGTTGTAGTTTTTTCTCCTGATAAAATCTTAGATGCATTATCTGGCTGCATTGGTATACTTCCAACCTCACTAGTTTGTTGTGTTGGTGCAGGAGTAACTGGATCAACTTGTTTTTTATAGGCTTCCTGTGCAGTTTTCTTTATCATGCCAGGCTTTATACTATCTATTATAACTGCTTTTAATTGATCGTCAGTTATATTCTTAGCTCTAAACTCAGAAAGATTACCACCAGGTAGTATCTCTATACCATTTTTTACTATTGAATCATCTACAAGTTTAATTTTAAATAATATTTTTTTGCCTGTGTTTGGAGATGTGTACGTGTTTACTGTATTACCATCAATAACATATGTTTCAGAGCTTCTAATTGGTATGTTTGTAGCTTGTGAGCTTGGTTCTGGTATTTCAAAATTATCAGCTGTGTCATTATTAATAAAGTACACACCTTTTCTGTTAGACTCACCTTCAACTTTAGGCTTCATTAATGTATGTAAAGGAAGTTCAAAGTCTCTTCTTCCTTTACTTGATAGTAAATAAGATTGATAGTTAGGCCAAACGACAGACTCTATATCACCTTCTGGAGATATAGATATTATCTGTTCAAACTTTTGGTTGATGTCTTGTGTCTTAGATCTATTGACATTGTTAAACATGTCCTCTAGAGTTTTTACAATTTGATCCTTGTTTCTTTCTAGCGCTGAAGGTGTAAACATAAATGTAACACCATTGTTAGAAAGACGCAACATCAGTTTACCATCTTTATTCTTTTCAAAAAATACACTATTGTTTCCTGCTTCATTAGCTGGTATACCCCAATAAGTTACACCTCTTAAAAAGTCAAGTATACGTGAGGAGCTAGTACTATTAATTCCTTCAGCACTTAATAAATTTTTAGATAACTGTAGTATAGAATCATATATTGCAGAAGCATCTTTAGCTGTATGTTTTCTATTTTTAAGTCTTACTAATCCATTCTTTAGTTCTAAGAAAACAGAACCAAGAGCTGACGTGTATTGAGTTGTTCCCTTAGAATTTGTTTTATTAGTTGTAGGAATATCTAGTAAAAGACTACTTTCCAAGTCTGAGTCTGTAATAAGACCTGCATCCTTTACAGATGTTGTAGTAGTATATATCTTGTTACCTTTACTATCTAACTCAAACTGAGGTATACCAAAGGATGCTGATACATTAACTGGAACACCTAATGTTTCCTGTGCAAGAATACCATCTCTAAACTTTTTGTATTCTGCATTTATAAAATCTTTTGTTTCTTGAGGTGTGCCATCTCTAAACATTGTACCATTACTAAAACCTTCTTCTGCTATAGATTGGAATATTGCATTTTCTAATAATGATGCTCCTTCTGGAATAGGTTTACCATCTACACCTACAGGTAATCCAGTTTCATCAACCATTACCATAACAATTATTGAATCTTTAAATTGATCAATGAGTGATTGATCATTATCTAACATCTTTTCTGTTACTCCTGGTAGTAATTGATTTTGTGTTTTACTTGTTACGTAAACACCACGTATCTTATCTCTATTACTAAAAGACTCTAAGTCTAGTCCAAATTGATTAGCTCTAACTTGATGTTCCTTAATCTCTTCCCCTTTAAAATAGTCACTATCACTGTCAATACCTAGTGTGCTTCTAGGAAGAACATTTACCATTTTCTTTGGTTGAGGTTCATATACATCATCAGTTGAGTACGTAGGTATACCCTTATCAGCTGTAGACATTATTTTGTTAAGGTTCTCTTGCTGTGCTACTTCTTGAGCCTTTTGAGCATTGTAATCATCTATAATAGACTGAAATCTATTTACAATAATATTTCTAGCATTAAGTTCAGCTTCTAGATCAGTTAAATCTGATTGAAGTTGTCTAAGATTCTTTGTAGCTTCGAGTAAGCCATTTTCATTTATGTTAGTATCTTTAGCTAAATCGTTTGTTAAAGTAAAATTAGCTAACTCTTGTTTTAAGAGTGGCCATACAGTTTCTATATTTTCACCAGTAGCAGCTTCATCTAATAACTCATCAAGGTATTGTGAGTAGTCTTGATCTACAATGTATGTACTCTTAATAGCACTCCTAAGTAATTTAACTGCTGACTTAACAGTTTTATCTGCAGAACTAGAAAGCTTCTTAGCCGCCTTTATAGCATTGTTTAAGTTCCTACTATTATCAACTAGTAGAGCAACTTGATCTTTTAATTCTTTTAAGAACTCACCGCTGTTTTCAGGAAGGTCATCTATCTCATTTGCAAAGTCTTGAAAGTATGAAATATTAAACTCAAGTTCGTCTTTCTCAAGTTCAGCATTGTTTATCATCTCAGTAAGCTCAGCTTGCATTGATGTTAAATTATTTATAGCTTTAGTAAATGATTTAGTAGCCTTGGAGAAATTAAGTTTAATCTTGTTTCCAGTCTCTTTCATCTTCTGGATGTTTGAAAGATCTTCTCTAACTTTGGCTAGTTTTTCTTTAGACTTACTAATCGTATCATTGGCCTCATCAAGGTTTTCTTTTGCTTCTTCACCTAATTGAGATAGTGCTTCTAAGCGAGCCTCTCTATTTTTTTTAAGTGTAAGTTTCTCTTTAGCAAGTTCTTCTGTAGATAAAAATAGTTCTTTAGCTGACTTCTGATTTTCATTTTCTACACTTCCAACCTTAACAATTCTAGCTTGATTAAAATCTTCTTGAGCAACAAAGTGAGTACGGTTAAGCTCTTTTTTTGCCACCTTACCTTTTGGTGTTAGGTATACAAAATATAATTTATCATTTTGATACTCAAGTCTACCTGGTCGTTCACCACCAAAGGGTTTACCGAAGTTGTAGTTAAAGATATCGTTTCTATGAGTGTAGTAATAGTTGGCTGTTCTGTTAGCTTGTAAAGTAGATACTTTACCTACATTAAGATTTGCAAACTCTTCAATGGAAATCTCTGACTCTTTACCTGTATCAAGATTCTTTATCTTAAGTTTACCATCTTTATCTACACCTAGTATACTAAATCTAGATATAGGTACAGTAGAATTTAATGGTTGCTTATTATAATCTGCACCCTTTCCAGCAAAGTATTCAGTATTTAACTCTATATCTCTTTGCCCTTGCTTAGTTTTTACACTAACTGTTTCAACAGGTCCGCTAGCATTTGTTGCATCTTCTGGCCTGTACAATATAAATTTATCAGGATTGTCTTTTATATCTTGATATGCTTTTAAAAAAGATTGTCTACTTAGTGAGAGTTCTGCTATATCATCTAATGCTTTACCAAATGTTTCTTTATCCTCATTAAGAATGTCCATCTGTGAGATGTTGTTCACAGCCTCATTAAATGCTGCTGTGTCACCTTGTGCAAGTTGATTTAAAACTTCAGAAGTATTGATTCCTGCAGCAGTTAAAGGAGCCATTAGATCTACTATTCTTTTGTCAAGATCTGATACTTTACTAGCTGCATAAATCATTTGATTCATTACATCTGGACCATACTTCAAAAACTTCTTGCCATCTTTTACAATAGGATTACCATCCTTGTCTTTTTTTATTTCACTTCCGTAACGTAGATTAAGAGATTGATATAAGGACTTTACATCTTCTGCTGTCTGCTCAAATCTATTAAGTCTTTCTACATAAGCTTCTCTTGTGTCAGACTCAAGAGCTTTACCCTCACTTTGCAATTGTGCAAAACCTTCTTCTGTACTAGCAAGATTTTTATATTCATTAATGTCAGATTTTATTAAATCATATCTACCATATTTTATTCTAGGTGTAAGATAATTAATAATATAATCAGCTTCCAGATTTTTGCTTCCTATAATATTACCATCTTTAATTTCTTGTTCTCTTTCTTTTTGTATTACAGTTCCTCTATTTACAGCATCAATAGTTTCTTTTGTAAAGTCTGACAATTTAACATTATTAAACTCTTTAAGCGCTGCAGCTGTACTCATTTCACGAGCCTTATTTTTCTGGTACCTACCTTTACTTAACATTAGAGTTCCAGAGATTCCACCAATAAGAGCATTCTTAGCACCCTCATCGCTGAACGCACCTTCTGTAATACCAACACCAATAGAATTCATCCAACTTGTAGCTTCACCGTTTAGAGCTTTCTTGTAATAATCTTGTGTTGCTACTGTAGCAGTATATTGACTCACCTCTTCAAATGCTTCTGAGGTAGAAAATGTATATGGTCGTATTTTGTTTAACTTAGATAAGAATGGGTATTTAGCTTTTGGTAATGCGTATTTACCACCCTCTAAAACAATGTCATCTATCTCTCTAACAAGTCCAGTGACTATTGATTTCTCTCCACTGTATGTACTTCCTAGTATCTTTGGAAATTGAATATAGTTAGTAGCTGTTAAAAGTCCCATGTTAGCAAAGAATGTAGCATTCCCTGATCCTTCTGTAGCATCATTGATTTCTTTTAATGCAAGACCTGTTGGTTCTATACCAAACTCAGCTACGTGTGCATCTATTAACTCTTTTCTAAATTCGTTACTACTATGTAAAGCTTCTATACCTGCTTCACCAGTTGTAGCCAAACCAGCAACAACAACTCTACCTCCTTTATTTAAATAACTATAATTAGAAGCAAACTTATTAGATAGATTTAATATTTTACCATATGTATCAGTCACCTTACTTGCACCTGCTAGAGCTGTTTCTGTAGCAGCAAGTGTTTCTGCACTTTTACCAACACTAAATAATCTTGAAGCATACGGAAGAGTTGATAATGCTTTTGTATATGCAGCTCCTGCAAGACCAGCACCAGCAGCAAACCCTAAGTTTTTTACAACACCATCCCACATGAAGTTACCTGTTGCCCAATATTTAGGAGAGTACCAACTAGCATCTCTTTCTGCTGCTGTATAGTAGTTTGGTAAAGCATCTTCTGCTTTCTTATTTATTTCATCTAGAGCTCTGTTAAACTCATTATCATAGAAAGATGAAAATTTCCCATCAGCAATTGCCTTCGCAGCACCATTTACTAATCCTACAGTTGATTGTAGAAAAGTTGTACCTGTAAGTAATAAACCTTTACCTACACCATTTACCATCTTAGAACCAAAACTTTGATTTTGAGCTACAGCATCTTCATTATCAAAATCACCTGGCATAAAGAAATCATACCTTCCCTTTTCATTACCAGCATACTCATCAAGAGTTCTTAACTTACCACCTTTACCAGGATCACGTTCAGTGTTTGCAAACTTTAAAAGGTTCGCAAGAGCAGATGAGTTTTTTGAATCATCTGTACCTGTATTATAAGGATTTGTGTAAGCTATACTTGGAAGAGGAGAACCATCAACAGCTGGAGATCTATATCCACCATAACGGTCTTGCATAAACTGTTCATCTATTAACGGATTAGGAGATGACAGCTGACCTGGAGAACCAGTTACTACTTTTCCACTTTGTGCTTTTGGTAGATTATCTTTAGACATTTTGCTATTCTATTTCTTTTGATGATTCCTCTAATTGCTGTAATATAGAATTAGGCATGTTCTTACTTGTACTATTTAAGAGTTGCCATATTGCCTCATCTGTTATTTGTTGCAAGGTTGGAACAAGTGAAGCTTTATCCATTATAGCAGGTAATAGAAAGTTCTTAAGAACTAACTCATCTACTATCGGATCATATACATTAAGTTGAAGTTTAAATTGCTTATCAGTATTTTTAGGATTACCATCACTTACAATATTTCCACTAACAGTGTAATAGTTTACATTTGGAAAATCAGTAGGTCCACTAAGAAATGAATTATCTGGGGTAGTTACATATTCTCCATCTAAAGAAGTTGAGTAAAAGGATCGTGGTTGTTTTGCAAGCACTTCAGTGCCACTGTCATCTGTTGTTCTATATAAAGGAGTGGGTGTAGACAGCATCTTGGGAAGATACATCTCATCAAACATTGCTACCTCAGGACTAGCTTCAAACCTACCTCCAAATATACTACTGTAAATTTCTTCGTTTATTGGTATAGTTGTATTTGTTCCTTCTTTGTCTGATATATTAATTTGATATTCTCCATCAGAGTTTGTATATACCATAGCAGTTTGTAAATCAGCTGCTATATCTCTAATAGTTGTACCGTTTCCATTATAATTTGGTAAACCCCCATCCATTCTATCAGCCACCTCAGCTAATGAACTAAGGACAGGTCTAAATGCATCGATTTCTTTTGCACTCCCAAGAGGAATTCGATATGCTTGTGATTGACCTAATAAGTAATTTTCTTTATAATACTTTGTTACATAATTATCTTTCTGTTCCTGAGCTGTTGCTGCTGCTTGTCCACCAGCCACTCGAAGTTTATTAATAAAAGCTTTAGTGTCACCTGAATAGTCATCTTTAAAATTTCTGTCACCTCCTGAAGCAGCCCAAAGTTTATATAAATCAAATTCATTTTGACTAATTTTATTACTTTGAAAATCAGCTAGAGCTGCACCGTTGTCTAATCTAGATGCTGTACCACCTGATGTTACACCTGTAGTTGGAGAAGTAGCACCTGGGCTACCTGAAATAAGATATCTCTTTGTAAATTCTCTAAATTTTAAAACAGCCTCTGCAGGACTATATCCATTTATATTGTCAACCCCCATGACTTCTTTTAAAGTATCATTTAACTGAGTGTTATAAATAAAATCAGCTTCACCGTTAGCCTGTTCAATTAGATTATCTTGAACAGTTAAAGCTCTAGCTGTTTTAATATAATCATCTAATTCTATTCTTTGATCCCAATTTATTGATTGTGATTTTCTTTTAGCACTATCCACCAATTGATCAAAATTCTCTTGGGACATTGGCACACCGTCAACTTTATATTTATTTACAAAATTCTCCTGCTTTTGTGCTAATAAATTTTCAGTTTTACTTCTGTTAGCTTCTACCCTAGCAATAGTTTCTACACTACTAGTAGATGCTTCATCTGTAGGAAGAGGAACTGGACCGTAGGGGTCTTTCATAAAGTTAAGTTTTGCCTGCTCTATATCATTACCTCTTTTTGTTTCTCTTAATCTAGCTGCACGAGACCTTGCTTCAGCTGCAGCTTTGTCTCTTTTAAGTCTCATGTCAGCCATTGGGTTAGTATGATATGACCTAATTTGACTCTCCGTTGCATAAGCATTAGATGTGTCCTCAATCCAATTCATTGTATACAATTGTGCTTGTGAGCCCTCAACGTTTCCACCTTCAAACCCTTTAGAAACACTCTCGTATTCAGACTTTAAAGATTCGCTAGCATTATTTATATCGTCTATTTGCTTTTGTAATTTTTGTTTTTCTCCTGGACTGGATGCTGAGTTTTGAAGAGTTGAAAGTCTATCTATTTCTGTAACATACTTATTAAATGTGTTCTCATAACTTGAGTTTATATCATTTACATATTGTTCAGGTGAAGTATTAGAGTATTTGTATACCCCATCAGTTTGTATTTGTCTGTATTCATCTGGACTAAGACCTTGTTTTAAAGCTGTTCTTATTCTTTCTGAACTAATTCCTTTAATTCTAACTCTTGTTATTGCATCTACTAATTGTCCTTTTTCATTAAAAGCTACATCGTATCCTGTTTCTTTTGAACCCAGTGCTTTTACAATCTCTCTAGCTTTTTCATTATAGTCAGTGTATGGACGATACATACCATTGTATTCAGAATTTATATCAGTACTATTCAACCATTTATCAGCATCTCGATTAAACATAAATGTGTTTGAATCAGAACCTTTTCCATCTTGTATAATCTTTTCTTTAGCTTCTAGAGCTTTTCTATATCTAGCAGCAGATCCAACAGCACTTAATACTTTGGGATCTTTAACAATCTGATTAGTCATTCCATTTACAGAGTTGACTAGTTGGAAATTAGAAAAGTCTCCACCAGCAACTGTAGATAATTTTCCACCTAGTTGATTAAGTTTTGATTGCAAATACTGCTTATCAACATCTCTAACAACATCAAGGCCAGCAATATTATCTATGCTTTCTTGTATTTTTTTTATCCCTTCATCGTAACGTTCTTGCTTATACATACCGACTTTCATCATAGCCTCAACAGGCTCTTGTTGTATGTAAGGATTAAACGTGGGGATTATGTCTTTATATGATGCCATAATTTAACAAATGTAATGTGATTAATTGTATTATCCAAGTAGCTCTAACAGGTTTTAGTAATGTTTTATAATCTGTTTGATTATAAATTTCTTAGATCTTTTAGTATATTACCTTTTTTATAATTCTTCTTTTTTATTGTCTTACCTTTTTTAGCATACGCCCCATCAATAGGTTCGTACTGCTGATAATCATAAATATCCTTAGTATTATTAAGGTCTCTATTCAACACTCTATCCATCTTATTATAGTTTATTGGATCTTGTTGATCTATAAATTGTTGTTGTTGTTGTTGAAGCTGTTGTATCTGTCCTAGCACCCCAGGTATCTGTAACAATGCTGGATTAAATCCTGGTGTTGCAAGACCTGGTATACCTGATATCGTTTGACCATTAACATTAAATGAACCAGACTGTTGAACTCTAGCTCTGTAGTCATCATCAAAACCATACGTAGGATAAAGATTTGCAAAGGTTTGCTTTAATCTAGTTTCTAATTGTTTTTGTTGATATTTACTAGAGATAGAATTAAGAGCAGCAATAGTAGTAGCTTTAGTATTAGCTACAGCCTGCTGTTGTCTGTCTTGTTGTTGATCATATATGCCCAAGTTTGTCATACGTGCTCTGTTAATTGTTTCTGTGTTTCCAGAGTATACAGAATCTTTCATTGCTTGATTTTGTCTGAACTCTTCAGCATTAATTTTATTAAGCGCTGCATATGTAGGAGCTTGAGTAAGAGCTGCAGCAGCAGGATTATTTGCTAATGCTGGATTTCTTTGCAATGCTCTATTTTGTGCAATAACATCATTCTTCATATCTTGTAAGGAGATGTCATAAGGCACTCTTAACTTAGGTTGATATGTTTGAGCATATGCAGGAATTAATGTATTAGAAGATAAAGCTGCATATTCTCCAAGAAATTGATTGGGATCAATAGGCTCACCTTCAACTCTTGGTTGATATCCTGTAAAAGGAAACCCTTGTGCAATAGTTGTAGTCTCTGTAACAGTAGGCTCCTCTTTAATCTTTGCCACCTCTACTTCAGGTTCTTTTCCTGGAGAAGCTGGAGTAAATCTAGCACTAGTTGTTTGTTCTCCAAAGTCACCATCTACTTGT